>LUMJ01000093.1_pt1 | contig 43188 bp, 47 predicted proteins | sample 729631 | NCBI WGS metagenome assembly LUMJ01 (sample SAMN03860266, study PRJNA289734) | marine metagenome | biome: seawater column; feature: ocean; material: water; isolation source: Red Sea water column Station 22 - depth 500m | place: Saudi Arabia: Red Sea | collected 2011-10-15 | depth 500 m
GCATTTGATAACATAGTACACGAACATTTACAGTATTATTCGTTAAAATCACTAAAAAATCTCTTAGAAAGTTATAGTTTAGAGATATTTGATGTTGAATTAAACGATGTTTACGGTGGAAGTTTTCGTGTATTTGTTAAGAATAGTACAAATGGTCAAATTCAAATCCAAAACTCGGTAAATGAATGGCTAACAAAAGAGGAACAATTTGGATTATCAGAAAAACAAACTTACCTAGACTTTGCCAAGAGAGTGAACTCAATTAAAGATGAATTATATGATTTTATAAAACAAGAAAGTTCTAATGGTAAAATAATTTATGTTTATGGTGCCTCTACAAAAGGCAACGCATTATTGCAATTTTGCAACCTAAATGACAAATTGATCAAGAAAGCAGCGGATAGAGATTCTATAAAACACGGCAAAAGAACAATCGGAAGTAATATACCAATAATTTCCGAAGAGCAGGCAAGACAAGAGAATCCTGATTATTTTCTTATACTGCCTTGGCATTTAGTAGAATTTTTTAAAGAGCGGGAAAAAGAATTCCTCAGTAATGGAGGAAAATTTATTGTTCCGTTACCAAAATTTAAGATAGTATCTAATAATGAAACTAGTCACGATTGAACTTATTTTTCATATGTAAAGGATAAATTCAGGAATTATTTTACGATAAATCATGAAGATAGAAAGAATTACTCCATCATGTAACTTAAACACTGTAAAAGATGGAAGGGGTGGAATTTTTACCTTTTATCCCAAAGATCCAATTGTTGAGATTAACTTCAATATAGTAAAAGCAGGTAAGATTCGTGGAAACCATCACCATCCAGAATTTGATGAATATTATGTATTAACTTCTGGAGAAGGTGTACTAGTTTGTAAGGATACTCCAGAATCTAAGGAAGAGTTCCTGTATCTATCTCGTGGACAGTGTACTAGAACACCAAAAGGAACCAGTCATGTTTTCTTAGCTATTTCCGACTGCACGTTAGTTGTATTACTGACAAAGAAATGGGATGACTGTGAAACACCAATTGTACATGAAGATATGGGAATGGGAAAAGGAGATCACGGTGATCCAAACTCACCGTATTACAAAGCCAAATAATTCTTTTAACAGGTAAATAAGAACTAGCAGAAATCAAACTATCATTTTTTTGTATTATAAGAGGCCGCTTTTCGAAGAATTTTCAATAACTTGAAATAATCATTTATTATTGAAAAACTAAATTTACTCGATCCCTCCTTACGGTTTACACAGACGAATGGAACCTCCTTAACTTTTGCCCCCTTAGTTTTCACTAGAATTTCTAAAAGGATTTTGTATCCAATAGCCTCAAAAGACAAATTTTTAATCAAATCTTTTTTTAACGCAAAAAGACCAGTCATAGAATCTTTTACGTCTAATCCTAACCATAATCCAGCTAAACTGTTTCCAACTTTACTAATCAATTTTCTGGTGAGAGGCCATTCTTCATATTTTCCACCCTCCACATATCTAGAACCAACTACAATATCTAACCCATTATTTACCAACTCATCATACATAGTTGAGATCATTTGAGGTGGATGGGAAAAATCACTATCCATAACTAGAATAAATTTACCATGAGCTAGACCAATTCCATCAATTACAGCCGAACTTAATCCACGTTTACCTTTTCTTGTATGAATTCTAAATGAAACAACTCCTTTTGATTTTTGTATATAGGAATCTACAATTTTACTTGTTCCATCAGGTGAATCATCATCTATTACAAGCACTTCTGTCTTTATTCTATGTGGTGTGGCAGTAGCAATAGCATCTAACATTTTTTCAATAGTTGATGATTCGTTATACGTAGGAAGTATTATACTGAGTTCAATAATTTGATTATTTTTATTCTCATCCATCATTACAAATCCATTAAATTAATCTCATAAAAACCAATTAACATATTTTATTAACAAAATCTGAGAATTGTAAAATGTAATGCTAGTATTATAATTAATTTTTACATAAATTAATTTCATTTTCAAACTCAATTTTTTTATTATCCTTGATCCCTACCAGGGTAATTTTTTGGCAACCATCTTTAAGATAACCCGACAAAAATGAAATGGTCCAACCTTGGTTAGTATTTTTGTCTATTGCCAAATTTTTAGATATATCACTCCGTGGGTAAAAATGATCATATTTTAAGAAAGGTTCACCATTTACAATTAAATAAAGACTATCTAACTCTTTCTTGTTTTCGTCAAGCGACCAGCCATTTATTGTGACAAGCGGTTTTTCAATAACCAAGGGTTTATCTTCAAAAACTAAAGAATCATTTATTGCTTCAATCTCTGTAAAGCCTGTGTCTGATTGAGCTTTAATAGGTAATTCTGTTTTGAAAAACTTAACATCTTGTTTATTTTTTGAATTAAAATTATCACTATTGAAAAAGCTCACATTATTCTTCAGAAAATAATTAAATATTTCATTATTAAAAGAAGAACTTAGAGGCTCTCCTGGTTTTATACAATTTGGGTTATTTGAAAGTGAATAACAATTCATGATATAGAGTTTCGAGTCATAATAGTTGTCGCCTCTTATCCACCCAGCGTAGTAAGATGGAACTAATAATACTGATTGAGCTATTAACATAATCAGAAGAAAAATAATCAGTACCTTGATACGGTTTTTTCGTATATCATTTTTTAAATTAAGAATTACTAATCCGATTAAAACCAAAAGACCAATTTGGAAGAATTGTGAAAACTCTATGTAATAGGGTTCATTACCATCGTGTAAAGCTAAATGACCCCTTCCTAACTCAGCTATCACCGCAGATGAGATTCCAACTAACAGAAAATTGAACCATGGTTTTACTGAAGCAAGTTTTTTCAGTTTCATAAAATAGATAACACAAAAGACTGAGAAAAAAATTGAAATTATACCAACTGAATTCATAAGTAAATCATATTTCAAGCGAAAAGCAGCGGAAAGAAACACGGTGATAAAATCTAGACCTTTTAGAGAAATTGGAGATGATTTTCCTATTCCACTTAATTCATTCTCTGGAATCAATTGGTAAAATACAAGTCCCATTACAATCATAGCTGTAATCCATATAACCAACCATTTTTTTCCTACCAGTTTTTTTTCTTCCGATTTGTAATTTATCAAACTGAAAATACCAGCAATCCAGATAACAATCCCAAGAATACTTGAAAATGTAGCAATTATTCCAAGAATAATACAGATAGTAAATATAGGAACAGTTATCGTTTTTTTGCTAAATAGAAATATTACTGAAATTACCGCAAGTTGTGGTAAAATCATTTGCCAGCCTGTTAAAGCATTTTCGGAACTGCTGATTAGTGGACTAAAAATAAATGCAGAAATTGGTATTAAAAGCCACAAAAGTTTGTCATGTGTTTTTTTAACGAGTAAATATGTAAAAAATAAAACTCCCGCATATACTGGCCATTGAAGAAAATGCAAGTTGACAACGTCAAAAGAATTAAAATACAAATTTGGAAGCATTACCAAATATGGAAAGACAAGTAAATGTTGGTTAAAAGGAGTAAACAGCCCATGTACTAGAGAAATTTCAGATGTCATAAAGTTATACAGTAAATTTATTGGAAGAAATTCCATGGAATACGGCACATTGATTTTGTGTGCCCAAATAAAGAAAATCCAATGTAGGGCAAAAAGGGATATACACAAGAAAATAATTTTTTTCTGATATTTCTCAAAAAATGAATTTGATGTAGTAGACATTAAACAGATAATCAGCAATGATCCTCATTGATTAGTCTTTTTAGAAATTTGATAGTATGGAGAGGATACATTTTCATACCTACGAAAGATACAAAAATTACTTAATAGAACTGTTTGAATAATGTTTGAAAAAATAAAAAATAAAATAAAAAATTCTGGGATTATAGGCAAAGAAGAATATGGAAATATCTGGCAAGAAAAGTTTGGCGATGAGCAGGTTCAGTGGTATGAAAAAATGCATAATTCTTGTTTAAAAATGCATGATGACTTCAAAAAATTTCTAGTTGAAAAGTCGCCAACCACTGTCTTAGAGGTTGGCTGTGGAGCTGGATATTACCCAAGAAATTTAAAAGAATTTTTTACAAATATAGAATACACGGGAACTGATATTTCAGAAACTGCAATTAAATTTTGCAAATCAAAATCATCATTCAATTTTATCTGCACTGATTTTCTGAAAAATAATTTAAACAAAAAATTTGATTTAGTGTTTTCACATGCTCTAATAGATCATGTTTATGACGTAGAACTATTTATTGAAAAAATCATACAATCTAGTGAGAGATTTGCATATGTTACTGCATATCGTGGATATTTTCCAGATTTAGAAAAGCATGTAATGCGACGCAATAACTTAGAGGGTTCATATTATAATGATATTTCTATTAAGCAAATGAGCAAAAAATTAGCAAGTATGGGATTACAAAAACGGGAATATTCTTTTGATTCAATAAAAGTAGCAGACGAGGGAAGAGATGATGACTGGCAAACAATTATCAAAATAGAAAAAAAATAAGAATCTACTAATCGCAAATTATAAAAAACATATACTAATTTTCAACATTTAATACATTAGTTATATCCTTAAAATCATATGGTTTGTTCCATAGAACCCAAAAAATTTTATCGGTTAGAATTTCGTGGTTTTCATTAAAATGTGAATTAAATAAAACCCGAAAAATATTCACTGGTGTGGTAGCTTCACTCATCAAACTACTGTGACCGTTAGGAAGATAAAATGCCTGAAAGTTTGACATTTTTTCTCTTAGCATATCATCAGTCGGATTTTCCCAATCAAGATTAAACCCTGAGCCGTGATCTGATTGTATGATTATGATTGGAGGATCATCTGTTTCAAGAAGATGCTCAACAAGTTTTTGCATTTTCATATTTGTAAATTTTAGATAGTTAATGTAATCGTTAACATTACCAGAACTTCCTAAATTAGACTGTCTAGCAGGATCAAGCGGTTCACCATTTGCAGAAAAAATGTATGGGGCATGTGGCATGTTAAAGTGTGCATAAAGAAAAGTTGGTTCATCAATATTCTTTATTTCTGGCAGTTCAGAAAAAGCACATAATATACCATCTCTATATTCCTGATATCTCACTTTTTCTGCAAAATATCCAATGATACTTTGATGAAGTATGGAATTTATCACTTTGTTGTCTAATAATGTATCATCTTCACAATAATAGAAATCAAATTTTTTGGTTTCGTCAAGATGAAGTATTCCAGCATTGTATCCAATTAGTGTATATCCTTTAGATTTGAAATATTTCATAACTAAATTTTCTTGAATTATTTCAAAAGTTGGATGCATATCGTCTAGATCAGAACCAACAATATCAGCAAGCTTGTTAACGTATTGCATATTCAATGTAGCAGCCATGGATGTTGGTGTAGTAGGATAATTACTGTAACTTTGCGGGTGAACGTAAAATCCACGATCGCTAAGAAATGTAACAAATTTTTGATTGTCAAAACCCAAAAATTCTTTTAGGCTATTTGTTCCAGCATATCCATCTAGAATTATATAATATACATCAGGTGAACCGCTCTTATCTGGTTGGGTAAAAATTGGCTCACTATCTGTCATAGAGAAAAAAGAATTTACGATAGTTTTATCATCAGAAAAATTTTCGTCATTTGCAATGTAAAATGTTCCAATATTTACTGAAACAATTAGAATGAGAGTAATAGTAATGAAATTAGTAATTGTTGTTGCGTTGTTCAGTTTTCTATTTGTTTTGATAAAATAGTATACCCCGACAACAAGGGAAATAAGAAATGGAATAAGTAAATATCTACTTTTTCCTATGTCAAAACCATCTATTGTAACATCATCAACCAGATTATATACATGTCCAAAGGAAAAAAATAAGACTAAAAGAAGTGAAATTATGAAGGCAGATTTTCTAGCATTTTTTAAGATATAACGTAATGAAATCCAAATTCCTACCGTGAATGTCAGAACTAAAAATAGCGGCAAAAAAGTTTCCTGAAATGATAACTCTCTAACGTTATATGAAAAAACAGAGAGAATTGGGAATATAGCAAATAAGATTGGATGGAATATAATATTGCTGCCTATTGAACCAGCTTTCACACTCAAAACAATTACCTAATCAAATGTAACCTAATTTAAGCAAAGTTTCTTTAGCTTTTTTGATATCTTCAGCAGTTAATGTGCCCTCATCATCCTTTGAATCTTTTGTAAATTGAGATAAAATTTCTTCCATTTTTTTTACAACTTTTGGTTTTTGATCCATAATGTTTTTTTTCTCTAATGGGTCATTTTTTAAATCAAAGAGTCGCACATTTCTCTCTCGGCTATCTCTTGCTCTAAAATATTTGTATTCTGAGGTTCTAACTCCAATTATTTTTGGCAGAGCTTTTGGATTTTTTGAATTTACAAGTTGAGCTAAATTAATTCCAACCTCAATATATGCTGGTAATTCATCCAGTTTTTTATCGTTCATTAGAGGAAAAAGACTTCTTCCATCACCTTTTATTGAATCAGATAATCCAATTATTTCAAAAATTGTTGGAAAAATATCTACGTTTCTAACCATGTCCGAAATTATTTTTCCTCCATCAATATTATAGCCAGCAAAAATTAATGGAATACGTACAATTTCATCATAGAGATCCAAAGCAGATCTTGAATTAAAAGATCTCATTTCATATGGACTCAGTGTTCTCTTTAGCTTCTCTTTTCTGTATGTTTGAGCAGCAAATCGTACGTTAAGCAAAGTTTTCATCCTCATTTTTTCAATAAACGATACAGAGGTTTGGCCCTTGGATAAGATACGTTGAATATTAGGAATTTCAGATATATTTTCATCTGTTACAGGAATGTATTCTCCATGGTCAGAGGTTATCACTATTAGTGTATTTTCGATATTAATTTGGTTTAGGAACCTACCTAACCAAACATCAACATAGGAAACTAATCTATCATACTTTGTTTCTCCGTTTTTTTGGTTATCAAATTCAGCGGGAACTGAAAAAGGAGTATGCAGATCCATTAAATGAAGAAAGTAAATCCAAGGTTCTTTCATTTCATTAGAATTTAATTTTGTAATGATTTTGTCGCCTAAATCAGTTCCAAGAAGCTGTTTTTTCTTTTTATCAGTAAAAACATAGATTATTTTTTCATCGAAATTTATTGAGAATTTCTTGAAAAACGTGTCGTCAGGAATAAGAGCATACGAATGATATCCAGCTTCTTTTAAAATATCAAAATAAGTTGGAAAATCTGATTTAAAATTAATTTGGTTTTGTCCTGTTCTAATTGGAAAGAGACCAGTAAATACACTTGATAAACTTGTTCCTGTTTGATCACCAGCACTAATTGTCTGTGAAAAATAGATATTTTTTTTAATTAGAGAATCAAGATTCGGTGTTTTGGCATTTCTATTTTTACCGAAACATCTATCATTCCTAAGTGAATCAATTGAAATAAAAAGAATATTTGGTTTCATACAATTTTAAATTTTTTTAAAACATATGTATACATTCCTACTAAAAAACATCAAGTTTCCGATCTATTATTCAAGACTTTTTGTATAATTTGTAAACATATCTTATATTATAATACGTAAGAATAAAACCATGACAAAACAATCTGGCTATGTATACTCAACTCAAAATCTTTTAGATATACCCCAAAAATATCAGATGTCGCCATTTCAAGGCCATAAATTTCTAGAACAATATAAAGAATCCAGAAAGGCTTCTATGCAATTAATTAAGGATAAAATTAATACAACCACTTTAGATCAAGTGACTGCACAAATGCATCTAAATTTCCAGCACCCCTTAGAAATAATTAACAGTTCAAAATTTAGTACGCAAAAACTTTTTGAATCAATTTTTTTAATACTGCTAAGAGACAAAGATGATATTGCTATCACAAAAATAGTGAATGATTTTATAAAAAAATTTGAAATAAAAAAAAGAATATTTTCATCTTATAACAAAGAAATTCAAGAGGCCTCAAATGATTATAAGACACTTCCTAACTATATTTTATTGGCATCAATCTGTGTTTTAAAATATAAAAAAACAAAGAACCTAAAATACATTAACGTTCTCTTAAAACTTAACGATACTATATGTTCACAAATAAATATCATTTCAGAAAATAATACTAGTTTTTTATGTTTCTTTGCTCTTAAATCTGAATTGGATTACATTTTTGACTTGATAAAAAAGAATGGAATAAATTGAAATGAAATTAGGAATTATTTTAACACCGGATAATAGATCTAAAGCTTACATACAGAAACTTGTAGAAAACAACATAATTTTAAACAGTATTTTATTTATGAATGATAATAGGTGTGAAAAACCTTATTCAGATGACATCATTAAGATTTCTAAAAAAAATGGCTTTGATATCACTAAAACTGTTAAAGATATTTTAATAGAAAATAATTTGACGTTTAAAGAATTCAATTTTGTTGATATTAATCACCCACGTTTGGTTGAGCATATAAAAAATAATGAGGAAGGATTTCTTATTTTTACTGGAGGTGGTATTCTGAAAAAAGAAGTTCTTAATTCTGGCGTAAAATTTATTCATTTTCATCCTGGAATTGTTCCAAATTATAGGGGTAGTACTTGTTTTTATTACAGTATTCTTAATGAGGGCAATTCCGGTGTCACTGCTTACATCATGGATGAAAAATTGGATACTGGTGATATAGTTTATCAGAAAAAATTCAATAAACCTGATCATATTTTTGTTGATGATGTATTTGATCCATATATTAGGTCAGAAACACTTGTAGAATTAATAAAAAAAGATATTTTGAAAAAAAATAATTATAAAAAACAAAATCCGTTAGATGGAGAAACATTTTTCATTATACATCCAGTTTTAAAACATATTTCTATACTCAGTTGTATGTCTTAACGATTGATCCAATCAAGAAGTTTGTTTTTTAGCTTTTTTTCCGCCTTCACATCAGTAGCAAAAATATTCTTAGTTTCCTTAGGATCATCTAGTAAGTTGAAAAGACTCCATTCGTCATTATCTTTGTTATACATTAATTTGTAATCCTTAGTTTTTACACAAAAGACATTATGCTTTTCAGGTGAAGTGTATGGTCCGTGTAAAGCCCCTGTTTCTGAAAAAGCAAATTCCTTATAACTAGGGCTACTTTGTTTTCCTAGTAAATAATCATAAAAACTTGAACCTATCTTTTTTTGATTTATTTTTATGCCACAAAGTTCCAAAATTGTTGGAAATATATCTATAGTACTCAATAGATTATCAGATTTCTGACTGTTTACTATTTTTGGTCCTATAAAAAGATAAAATGTTCTTATGGTTTCCTCAAAAGTGAATGAGCCATAATTCCTTTCTCCAAATCTTTCGCCAACTCCAGTTCCATGATCTGTGAAAAAAATAATAATAGTGTTTTCTGAAATGCCTAATTCTTCTATAGTGTTTTTAATATTTTGTGCATAAATCCCAGTTTCCTTAAAAACATCGTCAAAAGTTTGCAAGTTAGAATCTTTCTTTTTGTAAAAGCTCTCATCATTCCATTCATATTTTTTTAAAACTTCAGTAACTGTTACAGTGTGAATACGACTGTATTGTAGTAAGGTAAAGAATGGTTTGCCTTCGGCGTTTTCAAATGTATGCCTAATTAATTCGGGATGCCTAAGATTCAAATCTTCTTTATGTTCATCATAGTCTTTTCTAACGTCAAATCCTCTTGTAGAGAGAATATCATCATTTAACAGTCCTCTTGATGTGAAATATCCCTTCTTTTGTAAAATCTCGGGCAGAAATGTAACATCTTTTTTTAATTTTGAAACTTTGTAGTAACCATCCACTCCATTTTCTTTACCATATTCGCCAGTAAGAATAACATTGAGTGAGCCAAATGTATATGGAATTGCGGTTGTAATATTATCTAATAACGTTCCTTGTTTTATTAGCTCACAAAATTCTGGCGAAACATGGATTCTATCAAATCTCGAACCGTCTAATAATACGAAAATTATATTTGGTTTCAATTCAGCTCTCCAATTTTATGAATTTTTGTATAGTATTATTCTTGAACATTCTTTGATAAGTTTCAAAATCCTCAATTGTGTCTAATTCTAACCAGCCGCCATTGACTGGAACTGAATGCAGTTTATAGTTTGAATTAATTAAACCTTGAAGTAAATCAGTCATGAAAGATTTTTCAAATGGTAAACTAGCATTTAATGGATTAGCTTTCTTTTCGGAGATTTTTTTGCACTTATGATAAAAATCTTTTAAAATGTTCACACCTTTTTCGGAAAATTTCATCAAACCAATGTATTGCCCTTGAATTTCTTCAAGTTTGTTGACTTTTTGACCTATACTTAAGATATTTTCTTCAGAATCAAGTTTTAGACTTTCAAGATCTGTTAACGGGTTTTTACTTCTAACTGACCAATAATCTTTCCAGTTCTTATCTATAATCACAGATATATCATTATCAGATTCAATTAGTAGTTTTAACACATTTTTTTCAAAAATAATATCACCGTATGATACAATTACATCTCCATTAAGAATTTTTTCCGCGCAAAATAATGATTCGATCATATTAGTAATCTCATAACGTTCATTCCTGAAGTATCGTACGTTAGAAACTGTGATCGAGTCGTTTCGAAAACCTGTCACTACACTAATATCTGATATATTACACGATTTGTAGGCATTTATTTGATGCTCAATCAAACTTTTACCAAATAATTCTACCATACATTTTGGTTTTTCATTTGTTATTGGTTTTAGTCTATTTCCTTGACCAGCAGCTAAAATTATTGCTTTCAAATTTCTTACCACAATGATTTATTTTCAAAAATTTCCAGTAATTTTATTTGATGTTTTGAAACCATATCTCTCTCAGGATGCCACATAACACCAATGATCGGAAGGTCTGAGTGATAGTAACCTTCAATTGTATTATCATGTTCAGACAATGCAAATACTTGTAATTTTTCTCCTATGCCTTTTTTTGTTATAATATTGTTATGAAATGAATTGACTTGTATGTTATCATCCCCTAATAATTTTGAAAATTTTTGATCCATGATGTGTATTTGATGAGGCTTTCCAACATGACTATTATTATCATTAGCAAATACTTTTCCAGCAAAATATTCATTTATAATTTGCATTCCTCTACAAACACCTAAAACAGGAAATCTCTTTTCTATTGCATAATCAAGTATTTGTTTTTCAGTTTTATCTCTTTCAGGAAATTCTCCTATATTGTCTCCCCCAGAAAGAATTAGTCCATTAATCCCCAGATCCGAAATATATGATTTAACATCATCCAATGTATTGGGAATCAGAATAGGTGTTATTGCATGCTTTTGTAAGAAATTTGTCCATTCTTGACTTAACATGTCTCTTTTTTCATTATATTTTTCAATTAATTCAACACGTAAGGAAATTCCGAATCTCTTTTTTTTATTGTGCATTTGATTAATTATGATTGTTTCTTAATATTGTATTCTACTTTATGTAGCCCAGTGATTTGAGAAGTTTTCTCTCTTCCAAATAAACATCTTCTTTATTGTATTCAATAATGTTAATTTTCTCATTTTTACAATCTAGAGAAAGTTTTTCCGCAATCTTGAGTTTTTCAAATAACATTTCGCCACAGCCAATAACTGCTGGTATTCCAATTTCTCCACATCTGATAGCCATATGTGACGCAATTCCACCGTATTTGGTAATTAAACCCTTAGGATTTTTAGCAAAAATCCAATCATATCCCGGATCTGCATTCTCAATAATCACTATCTTATTTTCTATATTGGGGATCTTGTTTTTTGGATTTATAATCGACGTATTTGCTGTAATTTGTTTTTTTGTGATATAATTTGGTTTTGAAACATAATAACGAATTACTTGAAAGTCATCTTCTGAAAAAATTATTGAAGGTAACAGAAAATATTCATTAAGTTTTTTAACCATATTTTTTCTATCAGATTTTTTTTTCCATGTGGACATAAGCTGTTGTCTATTTTTAGTACTAAATTGCATAACGTCACTAAATTCCAAATTACTCATTTCTTCTCTTGAAAAACCTAATTTTTCACCCGCGATTGCTATATACTCTAAGGCTTGACTAAGATTTTTAGTAAATTCAAACTTGAGATTTTCACGCTGGGTAATAGATTGTCTTAGAAACTCAAGAAATGTTATTTCTTTAAATTTCAGTTGATGACTTTCTAAAATTTCATTAATTCTTTTCTCATCAATTTTAGACATTTTTTTTGGTTTATTATTTGACAGGAATTTGATATTTTTTAAATAATCTTGATTTTTGTCATATCTAGGTATAGTAATATCGTAGGTTCCAGGTCTAAGATGTCCATATTTTTCTAAAAAATATTTTTTCGAAACTACTCCATCAACAAATTTACCTATTTCTTTCTTAAATTCTGATAACGGAGTAATAATACTTGAAAGAAAATCGTCAAAAATTTCAGGTTCTAAAACTGAATTGGATTTTAATCCTCGTAATATAGCTGTTCCAATAAATGCTATACGTGCAACCGCAGAAAATGGGATTATCCCATATTTCCTACAATCAGTAAGAAGTTTTTGTGCAGCAAGTAAATAGTCAGAATAATTTTTCTTTGAGTTGTCTAATTCTAAAATACATTTCTCTCTATTCCTGGTAAGCTTTTCGTATGATTGATTAAACCTATCGAATAGTTTAGGAAAATCCTGTATTATGTTATTCGTAAATTCTCTGAGACTTGATTTTAAATTTTTTATCTCATTTTTAGTAAATCCAAAATTGTTTAGCTCTTTTAAACGAAAGTCTAATGATGTATCATAACAAGTAAACAGTATTTCAAACTCAACTTTATCATGTAAAAATGGGTTTTCAGTAAATTTTCTAAGAAAAAACTTTAGTAATTTCTTTCTTAGTTTTTTGTTACAGTTTTGTGGGATCAGTGAATTAAAACTAACTCCCACATCGATATATGGTTTATTTCCAAACTTTCTCATTAATATGGTTGTATCAATTTTTTGATATCCTAGGATTAATCTTCCATCGAGCCAGCTCTTTCTCATGATAAGATAGTCATACAGGGAATAATCTAGATTATGTGGACTGTTTCCAATAATCTCAGCTGGATTCCAATCAGTCATATCTGAAAAAATTAATCGGCTTCTGCCCATCTTTGAAGATCTTGATAATGTACAGTATTTTTTCTTGTTTTTATTTACAATCTGTAAAACATTTTTTTCTATACCACTCATACGAAGTTCTTTTCCAGTAGTTAGAGGTCTAACTTGAAAAATTACAATATTATTATTAGTTATAGCAAATTCCATATCTAACAGATCTGTTCCTAAAATTTGCTCTATTTCTCTAACTGATAAAACAAGATTCTTCCATTTGACTGGAATATCTTCAAGAGATATTTTTCTAAAAATCTTTATGGTGTTCCCGATCAACCCTTTTGTAACTGAATCGGTAGATTTTCCGTCCTCAAAATTTACAATATAATACGGTGCTCCAATATCCGGCGTTCTAGTAAAAAGAACTCCGCTAGTTTTAACACTATGAGTCTGTTTCTGAATCAAAATTTGATTATCAATATTAGATCTACCCTTTTTTTCATAGGAATGAATTACCGTTTCAATTGATTTTTTTAATTTAGTTTTTGAAGTAGAATTTACATTTAAAACGCTTGTAAAATTCCCAGCTTCAGATTTTTCTATTGTATCTTCTCCTACAGCTGAACTTCGTACTACTACTAGCTGTCCATTAAATAATTTCATAACTTTATTTAATATATTTAATTCATTTTTTTGCCATTCTTCAGTAGTAAAATCAAAAGATTGTTCAATTTTTGATTTAGTAATTTTTTCTTGCAAAAATTTTAAAGTATCAGCCTTAGAAGTAAAGATATTAGTCACCATCGAATATTTTACTTTATTCAGTTTAAAATTAATGCTTCGTATAAATCATGACCTAATATCATATGAAAGATAAATATCAAAGAATTGTTCATACGTTCTAAGCATCAAAGTATGTCTAAATATTAAAATATATTAGATCATTTTTGGAAAGATAATCTATGTTAGAAAATTTTTACGTTTATATTGATGCTGGGAGCGGAAGTGCAATTCTTACTTTACTGATCGGCGCAATTGTGGGAATTGGTGTTACATTAAGGATGTATTGGGAAAAACTCAAGTATAAATTCACAAAAAAGGAAAAAAACTAGTATTTAGTAATTTTTCTAGAGTCATGGATAAAGCATCACAATCACTAGTCAGTATAATAATTTTGAATTATAATGCAGATCAATTACTTTTAGATTGTGTGGAATCTATCATGAAAACCAACTATGATAATTTCGAGATAATTGTCGTAGATAATGCGTCTGCAGATGATAGTCATAAAAAATGCAAAGAAAAATTTAAAAAAATTCGTTTGATTGAAAATGAAAAAAATTTGGGTTATTGCGAAGGAAATAATGTTGGAATTCAAGATGCAAAGGGAGATTTTATTGTAATTTTAAATCCAGATACTACAGTTGAACCAGATTGGTTAAGCGAATTAGTTAGTGTGTACAATAAATGCGGAGAAGCTCTCTACCAACCTAAACATCTTTCATTAAACGATAAATCTGTTTTTATGAGTGCGGGAAATATGATGAATGTTTTTGGTTTTGGATATGCAAGAGAAAAGGGCAAAAAAGATATTAACCAACATAATACGGTTGAACAAATAGGATATGCTTCCGGAACTTGTTTATTTGCACCAAGTTCAGTTTTCAAAAAAGTAGGCCTATTAGATCCATTCATTTTTTTGTATCATGATGATCTTGATCTTGGTTGGAGAGCTGCACAATTAGGAATAAAATCATATTATGTACCTACTTCAATTATTTACCACGCTGAAAGCTATATGCTTGGATGGAATTCTGAAAAATTTTTTTGGCTTGAACGAAATAGAAAATATTGTTTGCAAACACACTATTCTAAGGATACATATTCAAAAATCCATCCAACATTAATGCTGGTGGATATTCTGGTATGGTTATTTTACTTATCAAAGGGGTTCTTAGGAGCCAAAATTAGAGCAGAACTGGATCTAAGAAAAAATAGGAAAAAAATCTCAGAGCGTTACAAGTATCTTGAGCATCTTAAAAAAATATCAGATAGGGATCTGGTAATGGATTTGCCTGATGTTATTCATGTACCATCAAATGTAACAGGAAAAAACACTAACAGTATTTTTAATAAATTAATTAGACGCTTAAGTCAAAGAGCGAAAAAAGCTATTTCTGAGTAAATCAGATTATAACTTGTGTGAAATTACAACAGCAACAGCGTATTCTCTTTCATGAGTAACAGACACTAAGAAAGAGTATTTTTTAGATTTTTTTCCAGTTAGTTCAACTATAGGACGATTCTTAGAATTAGAACTTGATATATCTTGAAAGGTAATATTATCTCGTACTGATTTAATTACTGACTCCTTTATACCAAACTTTCCAGCAAAATGAGGATATGGATCTTTAAATTTTAAACAATAATCAATTTCTGATTTGGCAAAAATCTTTTCGTAGAAATTTTTGTTTTTTTTGTAGTTTTTTACTCTAAATCTCTTAATCTCAATAATATCAATACCTATACCAAAATTTTCAAGTGTTTTTTTCAATACTATTTCTTCTCTGCCAGTTCAATAAGATTGCAATTTGTATTTTTCATATCTAACATAACAAATGCAGTTAAACGCTCTTCAAAGCCTTTTACAACATCTACTATAATACGCACCCCGTTTTTTTTCATTTTTTCTAATTCAAGATGAATATCATCTACCTCAAAACATAAGTGATGAAACCCGCCTCCTTTTTTAATAAAATTAGAAATAGGAGAGTTTTCTTCTGCAGGTTCGATTAATTCTAGGAAAACGTTATTTGTTTTTAAAAAACATATGTTAACTTTTTGTGAGCCAACTAAAGAAGGCATAGTAGTAGATTCAAAATCCAAATATTTGGTTAACTCTCCCAGTGATTTCTGAATATTTTCAACTACTATTCCTATATGATGTAATTTCAATTGGTATTGTATACCTCTATAGAAATTTCATTCATTAAGATTTGCACCATGTTTTTCTAATTGTTTTTTAAAATCACCAACATTTTTTATTTCAAGCGTTTCTTCAAGCGAGAATTTTATGTTAAATTCTTTTTCAATCTCATTCAAAAGTACATACAAATTAAATGAATCCCATTCTGGTATTGACTCTGATCCAGAATTATCATTAATTTGTGATATTGATACATTCATCACTCTTGAAATTATTTCAAAAAGTTTTTTTGACATATTAAGAAATCACCAAATGTTCTGGTTTTTTAATAGATTTTGTTGTTTCAAAAATCCATATATCTCCATTCCTTATGAATCCAAAATCAGAAAGAAAATTTTCTGCTGGTTTATTTTTCATCGTTTTAATATATTGTGCCTTAACTTTTTTAATCCCTTCCATTTTTGCTCTTTCAATAATTTGGCTTAGTAATGCTTCTTCTATTCCTCTCCCCATGACTCTACAGCTCAGAAGAAAAGTGTCTATGAACCATTCCTGCTTATTCTCTTTGTTGACTATGTAAACGCCTGTTATTCCATTATCACCAAATTTATCTTGAATTTGTGCGCATTCAACTATTTTATTATCATCACTGACAAATTTTCTAATATCTTCTTCTTGATATCTTTTAGTTGTTAGATTAAATTGATTCGTTTTAAGTGTGAGTTGTGAAATTCTTGGGATTGTATATTGATCTGCTTTTTTTATTTTTGCAGAAATATTAAGCTGTTTAAGAAAATCTTCCAAGTTGCCCACTTGTTTTTGAAGTTCAGTTCTCTTTCTTTGGTCCAAATACATTTTGCTGCGTTTGACATCTTCATTGGTAATCTTTGCCACTTGAAAATCATTCATAGATTTGAGGATCTGAGAATAATTAGATGAATCAGAAAGTTCTATTGTGAGAACTTGAGGAAAAGCTGATCTCATGTAATCTCTATTGATAGGATCATCATCAAAGAATACTATACTGTCAAGCCCTATATTCAATTCCTCAGCAATTTCTTTCATATTTACTACTTTATCATTCCAATTGATTCTAAAACTAGCAAAATTATCTTCTTTTAGGATCATATTAGGGTGTTTTCTGATTATCTCCATTGCATCATCAAAGTTGTTTTTGCTATTGATTGCAAGAATAACACCTCGTTGATTTAACGCAAGGAGGTGACGTTGAAATTCAACGTAGGCTCTACCAATGGGATCATCACCCAATTTAATTCCCTCAAAACCATCTTCACCTACTATACCGCCCCAAAGTGTATTATCCAAGTCTAACACAATACATTTCTTATTTAATCCTAATACTGCCTTTACATATCCCATAAATTCTTCGGCTAAATATGGTATGTAATCAAGAGAAATTTTCACATCTCCATAAAAAAATTGTTTGTAATCAAATACATTATTCTCACCAAATTTAGTAACAAAGGAATTTAGATCGTGAAGATAAATTTTAGGTTCGTGCCCCAACTCATTTTTGATATTTTGATTTAGAGCCCTCACCATATCCTGAAGACCAAATTCTTCTCTAGCTTCATTTATTTCATAGGGTGAATAAGTTGGGATAACAAAATTTGATAGGATTAATTTAGATTGGGTTTTATTTATAAAAATTTTTGCTAAATTAATCATTTCATCGGATTTTGTTTTTACAAATTGTTTTCTATCCTCAACAGAAATAGAATAGGGATTGAAGAATAATTCACCAAGAATATTTCTTGTATCTATAATTAAAAATGTGATATCTGAGGAAAATTTGTAGGATTCACTTTTCTCATCCAAAATTTCCTGATTATATTGATTGTATCCGGCGATATAGGTGGAACACTGAATTTTTTTGTCACTACATTTTACTCTAATTGTTTCTTCTAAGCCATTTAGTGTAAAACTTCCTAGAATTGCAACCCGAATCTTCTTTTCACAGTCCACATTAGATAATAATTTTGATTTATTGAGATATGCGGATAATTTTTCCTCATCAAACATCTTATCGCTACTGCGATTTAGCTTAATTTAGTATTTGTTACTAATTCTTCTATCAATGCATTTTATTAGAAATATTTAGATATATTCAGAAAATCTGACGGGTGTGAGTAAATATAAGGATCTACTTGACGATGCAGTAAAGCTTAATGAAAAAGAGCTTATGGAATATTATGGTTATAGTGGAAGTTTTGGTCGTTTTCAAATTCGTATAAAATATCTAAATTCTTGGATTTTACACAGGTTGGCATTTTCTTCTCCACATTCTGGTTTTGCCATTAGAATGCAAAGAGCAAGAGGTGTTAAAGTTGGTGAAAATTGTCATTTTAATCCTTACACGTTCATTGATCTTGTCTACCCAAAACTAGTAGAAATTGGAGATAATGTAACACTAGGATCTTTTTCAATGATCTTTGCTCATAGTAATCCTACTGCAAATTTATTTTTGAAAAAAGGCGCATATCCTAGAAAGGTAGCCCAAGTAAAAATAAAATCTGGAGCTGTTATCAATCCTGGGTGTATTGTTACATCTGGAGTTACAATTGGAGAAAACTCAATTGTATCTCCTGGAAGTGTTGTTACTCAAAATGTGCCTGATAAATGCGTTGTAGTAGGTAACCCCGCTAGGGTTGTAAAAAAAATAGAGTAACTAAATTGAATATAATAGGAATTGATTTTGAAGATTGGTATCATCCAGAATTAGTTAAACGGAATATCAAAGATGAAAAACACGAACCTTCAGTACTAAATGGTATTGATAAGATATTAGATCTGTTAAGAAAACATGATACTTTTGCAACATTTTTTGTCGTAGGTGAACTTCTAGAATTTCAGCCGGAAATTTTTGATAAGATCATTGAAAATGAGCATGAGATTGGATTTCATACAATGTACCATGATCGATTAGACTCGGCAGGATTTGAAGAAAAATTTTCTAATGAAATTAAAAAATTTGCTGAGTTAACTAAACATAAATCGCAAGGATTTAGGGCACCCACATTTTCACTAAATCAGGCAAGTTCATGGGCGATTGACGTTTTGGCAGAAAATAATTATGTTTATGATAGTAGTATAATTCCCGCTAAATCGAACATGTATGGATCACCAAATGCAGAACATTCACCTTATAGAATTTCAAGCAATTCAATTGAAAAAAATGATTCTTCAGGAAAATTAATTGAGTTTCCACTACTGACAACAAGATTTCTGGGTAAAAAAATTCCCGCGGCTGGGGGATTCTATTTAAGATCACTTCCCACTAAGGTTATTAAAAATGCAATTAAAAATTATGAAAAAGAGTGTATGCCAGCAACTTTTTACATTCATTCATGGGAACTAACACCAGAATTTATGCCAAGACTAGATTTACCACTAAAGGACAAATTTGTTACCTACCATAATTTAGACAAGGCATATTCTCGAATGTCAGATTTACTAAAAGATTTTGATTTTACATCATTTGGTCGATATATTAAAGAAAATAAAATGATTAGATAATTTTTTGATTATTTAACTCGCTAAACCCTAACTATATTAAAAGAATTTATCTTACTATTCTTATGACCCCTGGAATTGGATTGATGGATAGAAGATTGAAGACTGAGAAAGATGCAATATCTTTAGCAACATCGGGTGTTCTGAAGAATTACAAGATGGAAGCTATTAAGATCAATACTCTTGAAACAAAATATGATGCAGATACAGGAGATTGGTATGTTGCATTGGGTTGGAATGACAAAAAGGCTATTATTAAAATGGATTCTGTCCAGGCTAAAATTTTAGATATTAAAGAAATTTAGTTTTCTTTTTTAAATTCAACATTTGGCGTTTCAGTCTGATTTGATATAACGAGTAATCCACCATCATGTAGTTGTTTAATTAATTGCATTACTTCTTTTTCCACCTGATTACGTTGTAGGCCTGTTTGTTGAGAAAAGAGATCAACCAGTTCTGTTACTTTTCGTTTACCATTGCACGATTTCCAAAAATCTATAATTGCTTGATTTACCATAAACCCTTGATCATGTTCATTTGCTAGCATTACAGAGCCATCCTCTTGTTTTACCATTTTACCTACTCCTTGAGGTAACGCTGTTTCATAGTTTATCGGTGCAGGTGTATTTTGATTACCGAGTCCCTTCATTTTCGCTTTAGCCTCATCAGACATCTTATCCATAGACCATGGAGGATCCCAAACTATGTCAACTTGAACATTATTTACACCAGGAACTTTTTTTGTATATCTAGTAACATCATCAATCATAGTATCATGAAGTGGGCATCCTTTCGTAGTCATTGTCATTTTGATGTTAACATCATTATTGTCAGATACGTCTATTCCGTAAATCAAACCCATGTCCACAATACTTAGTGGAACTTCTGGATCCATACATTGTTTAAGAGAATTTTCAATTTGTTCTGTAGTAATTTGGTTCATATGCTGAGAAAATCATGGAATGAATAAAAACTTTCTATTAATTAGCTGCAAATAATTCTTTAATAGTTTCTTCAAAAGGCACCGTAATCACTCCTTTTTCAGTTATTATTCCTGAAATTAGTTCAGGCGGCGTCATATCAAATGCTGGATTAATGACATTAATATCATCGGGAGCAGTTTTCTTCTCCCCTATCCCTGTTACCTCAGTTGGGTTTCTTTGCTCTATAACAACATCTTGAGGGTTACTAGTTAGATCAAAAGTAGACAATGGGGCTGCAACATAAAATGGCACATTATGTTGTTTAGCAAGTAGCGCCACTTGGTATGTTCCAATTTTATTAAAAACGTGACCAGTTTTTAAAATTCTATCAGCCCCAACTATGATTTTGTTTACCAAATTATTTGCTAAAGTATAACCAACCGCTGTATCAGGGATTAGGCTGACATCTATACCGTCATGTTTTAGTTCAAAAGCTGTAAGCCTTGAACCTTGTTGAACTGGTCTAGTTTCTGTAGCTATTACTTTGATATTTTTTCCACTTTCCTTACTTGCTCTAATAACACCTAATGCAGTTCCATATCCAACAGTAGCCAGAGCTCCAGCATTACAATGAGTCAACACAGTATCATTATTATCAACAATCTTTGAACCATTTTTACCCATTGTCATATTGATTTTAATGTCTTCATCTGCCATCTGTTTTGCGGTTTCGATAACAGTTTTCTTTATTTCATCAACATCTTTACAAGATTTTGCTGCTTGCATGATCTTTTCCAGCCCCCATGCCAAATTTACAGCTGTAGGTCTAGTCTCAAAAAGAACATTTTTAGCATTATTAAGATCATTGATCATCTCCTCTTTTGTAGCTGCATTACTTTGTAAGGCAGCCAGAGCTAAACCAAATGCGCCTGAAACACCAATAGCAGGAGCACCCCTAACAACTAAAGTTTTGATCGCATTTGCAACTTGGTTATAATCTGTATAAGTTACAAACAATAATTCATTTGGAAGTTTAGTCTGATCAATCATTATGACAGAATTCTCTCTCCATTCAACAGTTTTTAAACTCATGAAAATTATTACAAGGAATACAGGTTATATTATTTCGCAATTTTTTCAAGATAACCATTTAGTAGTTAAGTATTTTATTCCAATTATAGTTGATTAATAGATTAATGAATTCTAAAGAACTCCAAATGGTAGATTCTAAAAAAATGTATGAGGTTTATGATAAATGGCCTCAAACGGCACAAGAAAATTATGAAATGCATTTAGAGAAATTTAATGTAAAAAATATCGATCACATAGTTTTTGCTGGTATGGGAGGTTCAGGTACAATAGGTGATGTGATGTCATCACTACTTTCAAAAGATGATATTCATGTAAGTGTTGTAAAGGGTTATCTGCTACCTAAAACAGTTGATTCATCTACTCTTGTAGTTCTTACAAGTATTTCTGGAAATACAGATGAAACGTTAACAATTCTAAGAAATAATTTAAAATCAAACGCAAAATTCATTACATTCTCCTCAGGAGGAAACTTGCAAGAACTATCTCAAAAGAATAATATTTCTCATTATAGCATTACTGAATACCATTCTCCAAGAGCATCATTTCTAACTTTCCTTTATTCAATTATTAACGTATTAGAAGATGTATTGCCGTTAAAACGAGCGGATGTATCTGAATCATTTCTAAAGCTTAACGAAGTCAAAAACGAAATAAATTCATCAAATTTGAATGAAAAAAACTATGCATTAAATCTTGCAGAATGGATATCTGATATTCCATTAATGTATTATCCATGGGGTTTACAGTCAGCTGCTGTGAGATTTAAGAATTCAATGCAGGAAAATGCTAAAACACACACTATAATTGAAAATGTTATTGAGTCAAGTCATAACGGAATTGTTGCTTGGGAAAAGCCTACAAAATTACAACCAATACTTCTTCAAGGAGCTGATGATTATGTCAAAACAAAGGAAAGGTTAAAAATCGTAAAGGAATTTTTTAATGAAAGAGACATTAGATATAAAGAGATTTTTTCAAAAGATGGAAGCATTCTATCAAAACTTGTATGTTTAATTTATCAGTTAGATTTTACGAGTATCTATAATGCCATTTTGTCAGGAATTGATCCCTCGCCGGTTAATTCAATTGATTATATAAAAGATAGATTATAAAAACTGAAGAGAATAAAATTATAACTTACATAATTGAGTAATTGATTTTTCAAAAATATTAAGAAAATCAAAATTACCACTACGTATTTCGCGTAAAATTTTATTTAATATTCTGCTGGTGAAGTCGTGCTCAAGACACGTATTAATTTTAGATTCCTTTGATATTATAACATTTTCAAAAGAGGTTTCAATTGGATAAACATCTATGATGTTTATACCAGACAGATCAGAACCTAAAAATATCGAATCGCTTATTTTAGAATTTAGGAAATTAGAATTTTGTAGATTTGATTTGATAAATTTAGTAGCATACATATCTGCACCGCCAAAATTTGATCCCACCATATAAGCACGATCAAAATTAGATTTCCAAACTTTAGCATTTCTAAGATCAGCGTTGGTCAAATTAGCGTGATTCAGTTTAGTGTGAACCATATTCGTATTTGATAAATCTGTATTAGCTAACATAGCATTTTCAAGATTTGTATTTTTCAGATTGGCGTTAGATAAATTTGCGTTAGACAAATCTACATTTGATAAATTTGCATTTTCCAAATTCGTATTTGATAAATCTGCATTGGTTAAAATAGCATTTTCAAGATTTGCGCTTTTTAAATTTGCATTTTTTAGATTAATGTTTTCAAGATTTACACCTTTCAATATCACAGAGCCCATTTCTGCGTTGGACATATTAGTCCCATTGAGATATGTGTTGACTAAATTTGCGCTAGAAAGAATAGAACTATGTAAATTTGCGTTAGATAAATTTGCATTTTCCAAATTACTAAATGATAAATTTGAAAAGGAAAGATCTGCATTTTGCAAATCTGAATCAGAAAGATCACATTCTGATAGGTTTACAGGTGGCTCTAGTTCCAGTGCACAGTTTTTCACGTAAGCAGATGAGATTTTTTCTGAAGGAATAAGTCTATAGATTTTCCCATCCCCAATTGAAACAATATAGATTAGGCCATCAGGTCCTTCTTTAATATCTGTAATTCCGGCAAATCCAGTTCCAAGAATTAGTTCATTCGTTAAATCATTTTTGTTTAAAACTAGATCTTGTAGAGATTGATCATCAAAATCAAAACCCGTTCTGTTTTGATTCAATTTGAACTCATAAAGAATACCATTATTAAAATCTCCTACCAACACTGAATCGTGATACTCCTGAAACAAGTTTGATTGAACAAATAAAATCGAAGTAACACCTATTGGGTTTTCCCAACTAAATTCAGGATCACTATAAGTGTAATCGTTAAATGATGGAAGATTTTCAATTTGTGTTTGAGTAGCTGGTCCCTGTATAGATGCCCAACCACTATTGAATTTGGGTGCAACTAGATTTATTTCATCAAAAACTTCCGGACCATTTTCGGTGTCCCAAACAAAACTAGTAACAGGATCAACCGTTAAACCAAAACTATTTCTGATTCCAATAGCAAAATATGGTTCTTCTGTTTCAAGTGAAAAAATAACACTAGTATCATCAGGTTCACCTTGATTATAGTTTTGTAGAATTCCCTTTCTATTACCAAGATCACCCATAATTGCATACACATTACCGTCAGGGTGTGAAATCATCAAGCCAGAGTTGTGCTCAACTCCACCACCATGAATTTCCTTAACTAGTTTAGGATCGGCTAATTTTTTTCCATCCCAAGTATATTTATAAAATAAATTTGAAATAGTATAATCTTCAGCATTTCTAGTTGTAAAATGTAAATATACCGTAGAATTTTTCATCAAAATTCCTAAAAGACCTTCTTCCAAAGACACACTAACATCGACTTTAAGTATTGGTTCATTTTGTAATTCACCATTTTTAATTAATCTTATATTTCCAGAGTTTTTTTCTAAGACAAGAATATCATTACCTGAAAAAGCTATCATGACAGGCCAATCGAGACCAGAAACGAATTCTTCTACGTAAATAGATTGATCTCTAATAGTTATTTCCGTAGATTCAGTATTAGATAAATTCTCATAATTAGAAATTTCCTCACCATAGATGGTTTGAAAGGGAATAAAACTTGTAAAAATTAATAAAATTATAATTAGGATTTTCAATTTTTAAATTAAACCCATATTTTTTATTTTTTGATTTTCCTCGAATACAGACTGTTCATCTTTTTTATTTCATCTAAAGTTTTATCATGGATCAAATCTAAATTTGGTATAACACAGTGACCACCAATAAATCCTGGGAATAATTTAGGTCTATTTCCTAGAAATTTATGAATTTCACTAGCAAAAGACCACATCTCATCATAATCAACTTCATGTTTTGAAGCAATCATTTGTGAGATTTGTGCATAATTTATCAACCAACCATAGTATGATGTGTCAACTACAATTTTTGCAAGTTCTAAAGTAGTTGGGTTTGTCATTTTGCTTGTTTTTATCCCTACTTTATTCATTCTTTTGACAAATAGTTTGCTTGCCCAATTGGAATGGGGCGCCCAATCAAAAACCGAGTAAAATTTTGTATATCGCCTCAGATCTTTTAACATTCTTTTATGAACACCTCTAATTGGGCTGTAAATAATTGGTATACCTAATTTTTTTTGTAATACTTCAGTAGTTTTAACACTAATGGTACTATGTATTACAATTGCACGTGGAGTATATTTTTTTTCAATTTTGATTATAGTACTTTCAAACGTTTTTGAAAAAGGAATGCATACATGTACTAAAACTGTTGGTATATTTTCGAATTTTATATATTTTTTTTTATCCATTAATTTTGGATCAATATCATAACCAATAGTAGGAAATCCCCTTGAAGTAATTTTCAGAATTGGATCCCCAATTTCTCCTAATCCTATAACAAGGTCCTTTGTTAACAAATGTTTTTTCAATTTTTTCACATAATATAGATTATTTAATAGATATAGAAGGTGAAAATTTATTATTTTTCAGATGCTTCTTTATTGCTTTAATATGGAATTCTGCAAAATTATCGAAATTTATTTTATATCGTTCTAGAAATGATTTGATTTTTTCCATGGGTAATTCTTTATTAGCCAAGAAACCTCCATCATAAAATAAATCATGAAATTTTAAAAGAAGTTCCTGTTCTTCAAAAATAATCGAGTTTTTTTCTATAGCATTTATGTATCTGATTACATCGTCGCGTTTTACCTTTTTAGCTAAACAGGTTCTAATAACCATTGGCAATTCACTAAAAGAATTTACTTTATACATGGATGGTAATTGAAAAGGACCAGTGTCTTCTAGTATAATGGATGGTTTTTGATACATGGCAGCTTCAATACTTGCACTGCCGTTAACTGTAAACACGAGATGACTTTTTTTAATCAATTCCATCGAATTAGAATTAGGATGTATTAACTCCACACCTTGGATTTTCATAATTTTTTTCATTTCATCTATACTTCTCCAACCTCTATATTTCATATTTGGATGATCTTTTACAATTAATTTGTAACCAATAGGTAAAGATTTAGCCATATTTTTTATTAGTTCAAACTGATTCAAGTAAAATGGAGCACCGAGAAGTAATGCCCTCTCTATTTCTTGATGTAATGGATAATAGATAAAAGGCGATTTAGTCTGTACTTTGTTTTTTAGATTTTTATTCATGAATGATTCTCTTCTTTTACTTTTTAATTCGAAAGAAACTCTTTTGTCCAAAACTTTGATTTTATTTCTACCATAATAAGAATAATGAGTTTTTAGATTGCTATTTTCTGTTAAAAGAAAATTCAACGCAGCTTTGCCAAATTTTTTTTTTGATGATAAAAACACATTATTAAAAATTTCGTTGACCTGGGACATATTTGATGCTTCAAGATACTTTATGGGATCCACAATTAATTTGCCTTTTTCAAAAGATGATAATGGAGGGAGTGGATACATTGGATCCATCTTGTCGGAAAGTAAAATCCGCATTCCCAAACGTGTTTGCGTACCAATTAAAACATGTATTCCCTTAGCTCTACACATCTCATAGAAAATATGATTATGTTGTTGGTGAGTAGGTGGCATCAGCATAAAATCTGGCTTTGTCTCATCTAGAATTTTTTCATAAAATTTGCATTCCTGTTCTAATATTGAAAAAATCTGATTTGTGGAGAAGTTATAATATTCATTCATATGATTAAACATCCTATCATTAAATGCAATTAACCAAAGATTAATCCCGTATTTTTTTTCTATTGATTTTAAATATTCTAAGTCAGGTTTTTGATCAATGTCTTTTATATAATCATGATAAAACCAAAATTTTTTAAAATTAACAATTTTTTGTTCCCTAAAAAATTTTTTTGGTTTATCTGTACATTCTATTATAGTAAACAATTCACAGTCAAGCATTTTCTGTAAAGATTTTGCTAAACCAAAGTAGAGAAATTGCATATCAATCCAAAACATTAATTTTGGTTTCATAATTCAAACAATTTTCGATGGTTTATAAAATCTAACATGAAATTGAACTAACTATCACTGATAATCTTCTACCAATTTTATTATAATGGTAAAACAGTTAATTTTTATGAAATTAACATTCCTAACATCTGCATCAGTAATTGTTGAGGATGTAGGTGTAAAGGTATTATGTGATCCATGGTTAGTAGATGGTGAATTTTATGGTTCGTGGGCACATTATCCACCTTTAGATTTTAAGCCAGAGGATTTTAACGATGTTGATTTTATTTACATAAGTCATATTCATCCAGATCATTTTAGTACAAAAACACTAACTGGAATGAACAAAGAAATTCCAGTACTAATTCACAAATATTTTTCAAAATTTCTTAAAAATAATATTGAAAGATTAGGATACAAAGTCATAGAACTTGATCATAATAAAAGAACAATCTTAAAGAATAATTTACACATCAATATTTTATCAGCTGATAATTGTAATCCTGAATTATGCCAAAAATATTTTGGATGTAGTATTGTTGAAAATAATTTTGCGACAACCTCAATTGATTCAATGTGTGTGATAGATAACGAGCAGCAAGTAATTGTAAACACAAATGATTGCCCGTTTCCTATAGCAGAAACTGTGACTACTGTGATTAAAAATCAGTATAAGAATATAGATATGTTATTAGTAGGTTATAGCTCCGCATCTTCTTTTCCTCAATGTTTTACTATGAAAGAAAATGAGAAAATAGAAGCTAGACGGAGAGTAATTCAACAATACTGGTTACAGGCGGAATCATATGTTAATTTGTTAAAACCTAGATTTTATATGCCATTTGCAGGAAGATATGTGTTAGCTGGCAAAAAATCAATATTAAATTCACAAAGATCTGTTGCAGAGTTAGAAGATGCATATGAATATTTTACTAATTCTTCCAAAATTAATCAAAAAGAACATCAGTGTATAATTTTAAACTCAAACTCTAGTTTTGATATAGACATAGAACAAAAATCAATGCAATATACACCGATTGATCTTGAGGAAAAACAAAATTATATTGAAAAGGTGTTAGAAAAAAGAACATATGATTATGAAAATGATGATGTAGCAGTGTTTAATGAGGTCAAGGATTTAATTTCTAAAAGTTTTGCCAGGTATGAAAAGAAAAGAATTGAGATAGGTTTTATCTCTGAAACAGTCATAATAATTGAAATTTTCAAAGACATGCTTCTAATAATGACCGCTAATGGTAATGGCTATAAAATTATAGCAAAAAATGAATTAATTGAATATGAAAAATATGTTAAAATTTCATTGGATAATAAATTGCTGATGAGGATTCTTAAGGGTCCAGCATACGCACATTGGAATAATGCAGAAATAGGTTCACATTTAGTATATCAAAGAAAACCGGAGATTTATGAGAGAGGCTTGTATTATAGTTTAAGTTATTTTCATTCATAGATATAATTTAGTAAAGTGAAAATTAAAAATGAAAATATGTAAAAGATGTATTCAACCAGATACTAGACCTGGTATTTATTTTGATGAAAATGGTATTTGTGGAGTATGTCTGTGGGAAGAAGAAAAAAAATATGATGGTAAATGCGATGAAAAATATATCAAGCAGTTTTGTAATTACATCGAAATTTCCTTAGAAGAATTTTGGAATGTAGCTGATAAATTTAGGGGTACAATGTGGGAAAAAGATACTAAAGGAAATTGGAAAAATAAATTCACGGAATCACTAAACTGAATTAATTTGAAATACCAAAAAAATAAATTTACTTGACACATATTATTGGGATATGAGAAGAAAAAACTCTAGGCAGTTCTGTCTAAATTTTGTTGTTTAATTCAAATGTATATTGAATTAATCTAAATTTATTTTTTTTAAAAAAATTAATAGAGTTTTTGTTTTTAGGACTAACATTAGCAAGATATCTTTTTTTCGGATTTTTTTGAATTAATTTCTTCAACACAATATTTCCAATTTGCTTATCTTGAAATGATTTTTTTATAAAAATTCCTATTTCATTTTGTGATGTGACGTAAATTGACCCCGCTTTAGTAGCACCATATAATATTACATACCATTTTAAGTAAGGCTTTGAAGAAACAAACAAAACATGCTCATGGTAAGTGGGCATCTTTTTATGAGAAATATTAGCAGATGGATCACGCTCTTTTAGTAGATTGTATAAAAATCTATAATCAGATTTGGAAACAAGCCTTAATTTTATTGCTATTTCATGCCTATTCATTTCATCATTTTTTGATGCTTGTTAAAGAATAAATCTTGTGAATAAATTCTAGTACTAATGAAAGCAGTAATCGTAGCAGAGATTGGCTCTAATTGGGAGGGAAGTGTAAATAAAGCAAAAAAAATCATTTATGAATGCAAGAAGGCCGGAGCAGATGCTATTAAATTTCAGATGTGGAGAGCCGAAGATCTTTATAACACATCTAATCCAAACTGGAAAAATATAAAAAAATCTGAGCTGACGTTTGAACAGGTAAAAAAAATAAAAACGTTTGCCGATCAAACTGGCATTGAATTTTTTTGTAGTGTATTTTATCCCGAGGCTGTTAACTTCTTGGAGACATTAAAAGTAAAAAAATACAAAATAGCTTCAAGAACCTGTTTACTAAAAGATCCGTATTCTCTGGATACGTTGGTAACAAAGGCTAGAACTAAAAAACCAATGATAATCAGCATGGGAATGGGTGGAAATATAAAAAAAATTAAAGGTATTTTTAAAAAAAATAAGAAAACATTATGTTATTGTATTTCAAAATATCCAACACCATTAAACGAAATAAATTGGAATGAGGCAAAAAAGTTTGATGGATTTTCTGATCATACTTTAGGAATCATAGCTCCAATAATTTTTACTATAATTAAGAGCCAGCAAAAGGCTAGAAGAATAATAATTGAAAAACATGTAAAATTAAAAAATTCTAAAGGACCAGATGCATCTACATCTATAACAACCAAACAACTCGAAGAATTAATTTCACAGATCAGAAGTCTTGAAAAAATGAATTTTAAAAAATTATGAAAATTTATTTGTTAATTTAATAATTTTATCGATATCGCTGTTTTTAAGATTTGGGTGGCATGGCAAAATGATTATTTGTTTACCAATATCTTCCGTAATTTTCAATTTATTTTTTGATGTATAGTAGCTAAATGTATGAATAGGTCTGTAATGTGTTCCAGTTTCAATTCCATATTTAGCTAATTTTTTTCTGACAACATTTCTATTTTTTACTAAGATCCAATAGAAGTGATATGAACAATTTATTTCGTAAGGCATTTTTCTTTTAATTTTTAATTCTTGAGAATATCTTTTTGCAATTTTTTTACGAATGTTGTTTAGTTTATCTAATTTTTTTAATTGTTCTAAACCAATTGCTGCAGAAAATTCATTCATATAATAATTCCAACCCAATTCTTTAACATCATAATCTGTTTCTTTTCTATCCGTAATTCCACACCATCTACGAGCTAGTAATAATCTTCGAAATTTTTCATGTTGTTTATTATTTATTGAAATTAATCCACCAGTAGGCATTGCCAAGTTTTTTACTGGATGAAAACTAAAACAGACAGCAGTACTATGACTACCAATTTTTTTTTTGTTATATCTAGCACCAGCAGCATGTGCAGCATCCTCAATTACAGTTAATTGGAATTTTTTGGCTATGCTTTGAATTTCTTTTAAATTACATGCAAGCCCACCAAAATGAACTGGAATGATAACAGCTGTTTTTTTGGTAACTGATTTGTAAATCTGAGAGGGATCAATACATAATGTTTCAGGTTCCACTTCAACAAATATTGGATTTCCACCATTTTCGATTATAGCATGTGCAGTTGAAATAAAACTCATAGAAGGCAAAATTACATCTTTATTTTTGAGATCAAGTAAAGATAATGCTAGATTTAATGCAGCAGTTCCACTATTAACAGCAATACATTGATCCGATCCTAGATATTTAGAAATTTCTCTCTCAAATTTCTGTACCCTTCCATTTCCGGATCCTGAAGCCCAAAAACCACTTCTAAGCGTTCTAATAATTTCTCTTTCCTCAGAAATTCCAATTACAGGATCAAACAGCTTTATTTTTTTCATGATGGTTTTGGTTTGGATTGGTTTTGTAGAAACTCTTCGTCTTCCTTCATAGATTTCAAATTACCTTCTTTCCTGTTTACATTTTTGTTTATTTTGACTAATTCAGGCTCCTTATTGAAAAGAGATACTATATCTTTCATCAAAATGGGTCTTTTTTTAATTTTAGAAACAATTAATCTTACCAACTCTAGATCCTCTATTCTATCAACCGCCCATCTTAGGTGTGATAGATTCTCTGAATGCTCGAGATGAGTTATTTCAAATTTTTCTGCATGGTTGGAAAAATATTTAGTTACGTGCTCTCTTTCAGAAGGAAGTTTAGCTTTTTCCCACGCTTTTTTTAATGCGTTTATTGAAAAAACCTCTACTTCTGTACCGCTAGGAAAGGTTGGGTTTGATAAAAAATTTGTAATGTAATCATATGAATTATTTCTAAACACACTTACTATATTGTTCGGAAGGAACTCTTACAATAGTTGAAAGAGAATATTTTTTTGCACATTGATAGTATCTATCAAGTACATCTTTTGAACTCCCTCTAAAACAATCTATTCCCAGATTTTTTGAATAATTTACTATTTGGTTGTCTTCTTCATTCGTTGTAGTAGCTACTATAATCTTACCAATTAACTTACATTCTTGAAGTTGTTTTATGACAAAATACAGAACAGGTTTCTGATTCTGTACACTCAACATAGCTTTACCAGGTAACCTTGTAGAGCCCATTCTAGCCTGTATTATGCAACCAATGTTACTCATTTCTAGTTAAAAGTCCGACCTTGATTATAATGCCAATCAATTCTTCCTTCGTAAGAATTTCAACTTTGTCTGAAGAATATTGATCCTTCAGACTAGTTTTTTTCAAATCATTCCATTTTGAAAATGTTGTTGGATGCATTTGCTTATCAAGTATTACATAGAGATTGTCAGTTTCGTAACTATTTCTTAATTCCTCCGAATTGATTAATGATTCGTGGTATTTTTCCCCATGGCGAACTGGAATTTTCTCAATTTCTGCTGATGTTTTTAAAATATCTAAGATTGCATCTTTGAGCGTGTCTAATCTGTATGATTTAAGTTTAGGTACAAAAACTTCTCCACCATGTCCTTTTTTGACTGCGGTTAAAATTAGTTCAAGAGCTTGATCCATTGTTATAGTAAATCGTGTCATACTAGGATCAGTAATTGTAAGATTTTTTCTCGATTTAATTTGCTCAACAAATTTTGGAATAACCGAATTACTGCTTCCTAACACGTTTCCATATCTAACAGTTAGGAATTTTGTTTTATGTCTTACCGGATTTAAATAATTACTAGCAGTAACAAAAAGTTTTTCCATCAAGTGTTTTGTTGCACCATAAGTATTCAGTGGTGATACTGCTTTGTCAGTTCCAATACAAACCGCAATTTCAATATTTTCTTTCAAACAGGCGTCAATAACATTTTGGCTTCCTAATACATTTGTTTTAATTGCTTCAAATGGATTGTATTCAACTATTGGTACATGTTTTAATGCAGCAGCATGGAAAACAATATCAATATCTTCCATAGCCTTAGTTAGCCTTTCCAAATCACGTATATCACCAATTAAAAAACGAAGGCGAGGATCATCTAACTGATCCTGCATTTCTACCTGTTTTGACTCATTTCTGCTATAAATTCGAATTATCTTAACATCTGTTTCTAACAATTTTTTTGTTAGTGCAAGTCCTAATGAGCCTGTACCACCGGTAATTAGGATTTTTTTACCATCTAACATTACACAAAAATCTTGATACACTCTACAATAAGCTTACGCTCAATAGATTTCAATTATTAGTTATCAACAATGTTTTTATTATTATGTTTGGATTCTTTTTCAAATTGGTAAATGATGATATCATTGGAATACCGTTGGAAACTTTCCAAACAAAGAATATTACTGATGAACATGTTAATGGTAAATTAACTGTAATTTGGCGTGATTGGGATAATATCATAAAATCTCACCCAAAAATGGTTTACGTTTCCCATGCCAATCCACATGAAATCAAAGGTTGGGAAAAATGGAAAAATAATTAAAAATGAATAAAGTTATTTTCCTAGTTCAAAATGGAACTGATTTCTCAAAGCTAGAAAATGAGATGAAAAAATCTCCTGATCATACAATATATTCTATTGATTACGAATCGCATAAGTTTTTGGAGAAAAAGAAAATAGTACATGTAATTGGTGAAGATATATTATCGTCAGCGGATTTCGATAAAATAGATTTATCAGCAATTAATTCCACAAAAAATTGTTTTGATTCATATAGAAAAATTTTAACATTTGAGGATATTTTTTTAGCAGAATTATTAGAGCATGAACTTTTTCATTATCTAAACTTTCAAATTTTTACTGCACATGTAATTTTAAAAATATTAGAGAATGAAAAGGCTAGTTTAGTTATTGATTTCACAAATTTTGGTGATTACATTAAAAAAATCACAGATTTTAAAAAAATTAAACATAATCATTTTGTAATAACAAAAAATTCAGGTTTGTATCATGATAATATAAGAGTTAATTTCAACTTAGCTAAGATACCGGTAAATCTTCAGTTATCGCGTAAAACATTTTCTAGAATAAAAAATCCAATTCAAAAACTCACAAATGAAATGTATAGTTTGGAGCCTGATCCTCAAAATAAAAAAAATATTTTACTTGTAAGTTTTGATCCACTTCAGTATGAAGAAATGCTAATGGAGTTTAAAAAGAAAAAAATTAACTTTCTTTTACTTAATCTGAGAAAACCAGCAATAACTAATAAGAAATCATTAAGTATTGTAAAAAATTCAAAATCAAAAATAGTGGATCTAAGTAAATTTTCGAAATATGTTAAATCTGATGTCTCATCTGCACAAAAAAGATTACAAGATACTATTCAGAATATTTTTAATGATGATTTATCTTTTGAAAAACTCTTTTCCGTAGATAAATTTTCATTTTGGTCCTCTATCAAAAATTCATTTAGGAGAATTTGTGATTCTAGATTCAGTGAATCTATTGAAAGAATCTATCTTCTCAACCAATTATTTACTAAATTTGATATATCTAAAATTTTACAGTGGGCTGAGGTAGGTCAGGAGGAAAAAGAGTGTATACTAGTAGGAAAAAAATTCCATATTCCGTCGTTTATGTTACAACATGGCAGATACCAAAATTCAAAAAAATGGGACAAATTTTCCCATTTTCTAGGGAGATTCCCTACTCCTTTACTAAGTGATAAGCAAATCGTATGGGGTAAAATTGCAAAAGAGTATGCACTTTCACATGATCATTTAGATACTGATGTTTTAATCGGCGGAAGTCCTAGACATGATAAGTTCTTTAATTCATCTTCGCTGAATAATAAAAAAAGTGGAATTATTCTTTTGGCAACAACCGGAACTCATTATATTTCAGCTGATTCATGTTCTACGGGTTCTCAGATAAAATATGATGAATATATCAAGGAGATTTATAGAATTATGAAATTATTACCAGAAAAAAAATTAATCGTAAAACCTCATCCTAGTCCAGTATTAACTAAATTAGCTGAAGATTTAATTCATGAAATTGATCCGTCAATTATAATAACTAAAAATATTGAACTTCACAAGTTAATCGATGACTGTGAAGTCCTGATAACTTTTAATAATTCTACAACTACGTTAGACGCAATTTCTATGAATAAGCCAGTAATCTCCTTACAAACTGATAGTTGGGCTACTGAAGATGATATAGCTCAGGCTGGTGCACTTCTTAGTATTTCTAATATTCAAGATTGTGAAAATGGAATAAAAAAAATTCTATATGATGATGATTTTAGACAAAAATTAATACAAAAATCTAATTTATTTTTAGAAAAATATATGAAAAACCAAGGTCATGCATCAAAATCTGTTGTCACCCTCTTAAGCGATAATATTTAATAAATTTCTTTTATAAAGAAAAATCTGTGAGATCTTTTTTGTAGCTTTTTTCCCATTTTTCTATAGCTGGCCCAATTATTTTTTGTAATTCTGGTTTAGTTTTTATTAAATTGATAACCTCTTTTACACCAAAATTATTACCTAATTCTTGAAAAATTTTTTTACATAATTCATAATCTTCTGGATAATCCAAAGTAAATCTATTTTTTTTTGGAATAGAGATATCTGATTCCGGAAGTAAAAATTTACATTTTATTATATTATTTGATGTAAAAAATTCTTTATATCCGGTTTCCGTGTTATTGGTTTTTTTTAATTCACAAATTTTTGCTAAGGCATTTACCTTAAATCCTGCAGGAACAAATCCATGAAACCAAAATGTTGGGTCAAACTTTTCTAACGAATCATTTCCTGTTATAAAATCAACATCTGAATTTTGTAGTGAATTCACAATTAAATCAACATATTTCGGATCTGTATAGATCTTATCTCCTTCAACATCTATGATAATCTCTGTTCCAAAATATTTTGCAGCATCTAAAAAACGAGTAAGTATATCAAGATCACTTCCTCTAAACACCAAAATATTCTCTTTCTGTAAAAAACTCACTAATTGATCATCAGTTTTTGAATTTGTTGTACAAATGACTATGTTTCTAATTTTTTTACAAGATTCTAATCGTTCAATTAAGTATTTTAGGAGTGGTTTACCATCAATTTCCTTAAGATGTTTTTGATGAAGTCTTTTACTTCCTAATGTGACGGGGATAAAAATATCTGCATACATTATTATCAGTTACAGAACTGTATAGCCACCATCACAAACTAGTGTGGCTCCAGTAACATAGCTTGAATTTTCACTACAAAGGTAATCGATTAATCCATTTAATTCAGTTTTTTTCATCATCCGCTTCATCGGAGTTAATTTAGAGTAATCACTGACAAATTTATTATTCTGATTAAATTTAATTCCTCCAGGAACTATACAGTTTACTCTGATATTTGGTGCTAGATGGACAGCAAGATATTTTGTTAAATTAATCACAGCGCCCTTTGATACACAATATCCAATATCCTTTTGTGATTTTTCATATAATTTTGGATTTGGAGAAACAATACCGTATGTTGAAGAAAAATTCACTATTGATCCAGCCCTACTATTTTTTGAAAATTCCTTACAAACTAAGAATAATGCAATAACATTGGTTTTAAGATATCTTGAAAACTGATCAAGTGAGAAATTGTATAGATTATTTTTACGTTTTTTCTTATCGATATGATCATTTAGTGCGAAACAATTAACAAGATATTTTGTTGGATTTTTTTTGAACCATTTTTTAACAAAACTTTCATCCGTAAGATCATGCCCAAATTTTAAATCTAATTTATTTACAGATCTTTTTTGTTTTTCAAAATATTTGGATAAGGCTGAACCAATCAAACCTTCCGATCCAGTAATTGTAATTTCTTTCATATTTTCTACCATTGATTCATTTTGTCATGTTAAAATCTGCCGTAATTTTTTTTGTGCCGGTATTTCAGATTTCCAAACTTTTTTCCTTCCATCTCCAAGAATTTTTTCAACTAATCTGATATCTCTTACTAATCTTTTTAATCCATCAGGTTCGAGTGAGGCAGCTTGATCATCACCATACCATGTTCTGTTTAATGTTATATGGCGTTCTATTGATGTAGCACCTAACATAACAGCAGGTATACAAACATTTGATGCGCTACTTTCATGTCCACTATACCCAACTTTGCATCTGAATTTCTTTTTTAAAATAGGAATCATGTTTAGATTGGCCTCTTCAAGTGGCATGGGATATGCACTATGACAGTGTAATAATTCAAAAGGGCAGTTATATTTTCTAAAAATTTTTACTGCCTTTTCTATATCTTTCATTGTACTCATACCTGTTGAAATAAATGTATACTTTTTTTCTTTCGCGATGGTTTCCAATAGTTTATGATGTATTAACATAGCGGACGCAATCTTGTTGTATTTTGTTTTAAACCTTCGCATTTGTAGCTGGCTGTCGATATCCCAGCATGAAACATACCAAAGAATTTTTTTCTTTTTACAATATTTGTCAATTTCTTGGATTTGTTTAATGCTAAACTCTCTATACATTCGCATATCTCTTTGCGTTTTACCCCAAGGGCTTTCTAAAGGTGAGTTCAAAAATTCATCAGAATAAATTTTATCAACGTCCTTTTTTTGAAATTTTATTGCATCACACCCTGCTATTTTTGCAACGTCGATTAGCTGTTTGACAATTTTAATATCACCTAAATGATTTGTTCCAATTTCTGCAGTAATGAAAACCATATTTTATAGTAGAAATCATTTGATAAATCGTATAAATCATTTCCTTATCTATACTAAGAAAGTAATCATTTAACGCAATTTATGTTAGAATCGTAAACATTATCAAAACAGTGTATAATCTCACTTATAGATTGGTCAGAAGGAAAAATAGAAAAATAGGAGATAAAAAACTAGAAAATTCTGTATTACCCAAACTCTATGATCGGGTTTACAAAAAAAGTGAGGAAAAGCATTTTACTAGTTTCTTAGCGAGAGGTAAACCATCATCAGAACACCTTGAAATTATTAAGCTTTTTTCATGGAAAGGAAAAAAGGTAGTTGACGTTGGATGTGGAACCGGTCTTTTTGCTTATCTTGCTGCAAAAAAAGGAGCTGAGGTTACAGGGATTGATTTTTCAGAACATGCTATCAAACTAGCTCAACGTAATTACAGTCACCAAAAATTACATTTTAAAAAAATGAATGTTAATCAACTAAAGGGAAAATTTGATGTGATTGTTTCTATTGGAACATTGGAACATACTGACAAACCACTTCAATCACTAAAATTTTTTAAAAAGCATCTTAACGCTAACGGGAAAATAATTATAACATCACCCAATTGGATTAATCCACGTGGATATATGTTGATGACTATTTATCATCTTTTTAATGCGCCGATTACGTTATTCGATCTTCATTATTTGACTCCTATCGATTTCATTAAATGGTCAAAAGTGTTAGGTATGAAATTGAAATGGAAAACATTTGATGATTCTTGGGCACAGGGTGAAACTCTGCTTAAGGATTTTAAACAACGTTTACCAAAAGTTTGTGAAGACATTTCTTTTCGGAATAAACAAGTACGGATTAACAATCTTCTTAAATGGATAAAGAAAAATGTTTTACCTTTCGATAATTCTTTACCGCATAGTGGGGCAATTGGTTTGTATATTTTTTCTTCAAAATAAACTTCTATCAAATAAAAAAATTATTTTAAATTGCAATTTACATAATTATGTTTTTGAAAGAATTAAATCAGCAAATTCTCTAAATGCTCCCTCACCGCCTTTAGTTTTACACGTATAGTCAGCTATTTTTTTAACTAGTTGTAATCCATTTATTGGTGTAGCAGAAAATCCTACAAGTTTCATAATTTCAATATCATTGATATCATCTCCTATATACGCAATCTCTTCCGGTTCAACTTTAAACCTATGACAAATTTTTGAGAGCATTTTCTCCTTTTTCTTAATATTTATAAAAACAGCTGACGCCTGAACTTTTTTTCCTCTTTGTTTAACAATCTGAGAATTTTCTTTTGTCATAAAAACTGTTTTTATTCCTTGTATCCTTAATAGCTCTACACCCATACCATCGGTGGCATTGAATTTTTTTAACTCTTCACCCTTTACGGAATAATACATACCACCATCGGTCAGAACTCCATCTACGTCAGTAATTACTAACTTTATTTTTTTTAAAGTAAAAGTTTTTTTTTGTTTTCCCATTTAATCACTTCTTAATTCTTATCATTTTCTTTGACTGCGAGGATTTTTTTAGTGCTAGTGCTATTTTCATTATGTTAATACCATCCTGTAAACCATTAATTGTTTCTTTTCTAGTTCTTACACACCTAAGGAAATGCTTAACCTCATCAATATACATCTGGTTTCTATCAAATTTTGTTAGTTTAAAGATAATTTGCCATTTTCTTTTTTTCAAACTATACAATTTAACTTCATTAACATCTTGATTCCAGTATATCACACCATTTGTACCTTTAATCTTACAGTTTCTAAATACTGGTCGTTGAAAGTAATCCAGATGAACTTGACTGATAATTTTGTCCTTAAAACTAATAATGCTAGCTGAAAAATCTTCAGTAGAAATTTTCAGATCACTGAATTTTCCAGTAACAGAAAAAACGGATTTAGGATTACCAAAGAACCAATACAAGTAATCTAAGTCATGGCTTTGCGTTAAAATTACTCCTCCACCAAGTTCTTTTTTTGCAACGTAACCTTTTCTATAATCTTCATAAGCATGCCAATCAGGAAGATAAGAGCCATTTTCTACTTGCACTGAAATAACTTTGCCTATCTTTTTTTCTTTAAGTATCTGCCCAATTTTTTTAATGCATTCATGAAAGCGAAGATGGTAGCCCATCTGCACAATCAGTTTTTTTCTTTTTACAATATTTTTCAAAATTGCTATATCTTTCATTGAATTTGAAAGTGGTTTTTCTATAAATAGATCAATTCCCTCCCTTGCCAATTTTATGGCAATTGGTACGTGATATGCGGTTTCATTTGTTATGAAACCAATATCTGGCTTTTCCATGAGGCATTCGGATAATGAATTGGAAATTTTTACACGTTTTCTATTTAACGAAGTCAAGTCTTTTCGTTTAGTGTAAATTATGATCTGTAATTTTGTATTGGAAAGGAGATTCTTAACATGTCTTTTTCCTATTGAACCATATCCAACAACTAAAACTTTCAAACTATTTGGATAAAATGGTAATAATAGATAGAACTTACTATCAGATGATTTGAAACTAGGTAAATAAAATTATTCTATTATGATAGGGCCCGAAGGGATTCGAACCCTTGACCTGGTGGTCCGAAGCCACCCGCACTATCCAGGCTATGCAACGGGTCCAAACAAGTAAGAATTTAACTAGTCGGGATCCAGTCCAATATGGTTTTCAACCACCTGATAATGTAAAGCAAGCTCTAATTGATGCTGTAAAAAATGGAAATAATTATTATTCTCCTTCTGAAGGAATTCCGGAATTACGGGAAGCAATTGTACAAAAAGAAAATTCGAAAGGTTTGTCAATTGAAAAAGATCATGTGTTAGTTACAAACGGTGTATCAGAAGGATTGGATATGGTAATATCTTCTATTATAGAAGAAGGTGATGAAGTTTTGCTACCCGGTCCTTATTATCCGCCTTATGCATCATATGTAAGACTTCACGGTGGTATACCTGTAGAGTTTGCGGTAGATTTAGAAAACTCAACTCCTAATATTGATGATATTAGAGCAAAAATTACTTCAAAAACAGTTGCAATCTGTCTAATTAGTCCCAACAATCCAACTGGTGCCGTATTTGAACAAAACTCACTCAAAAAATTAATCGATATTGCAAATGAACATGATTTGTACATTGTATGTGATGAGATTTATGATCGGATTGTATTTGATAAAAAATTTGTTGGTATTGGTAAGATTGCCGGTGATTCTCCTATTATCATACTCAACGGATTTTCAAAAGTCCACTTAATGTCAGGTTGGAGAATAGGTTACATTGCATTCAATGATTCACCACAACTAGAATTAATTAGAGAAAACTTACCAAAACTATCTCGTGTCCGAATATCAACTAATCACCCAGTACAGATTGCTGCACTAGAATCACTTCAAGGACCACAAGAATACATATCTAATTTTGTATCTGAACTAAAAAAACACAGAGATTTTGTCGTAAAGCGACTAAATGAAATGTCTGGAATTACATGCTCTAATCCAAGGGGTGCATTTTATGCATTTCCAAAAATTGAAAATAATCGATATAAAACAGATAAAGAATTTGTACTAGAATTATTAAAACAAAAAAATGTTCTGACAGTTCATGGTTCTGGTTTTGGAACTAAGTATGGAAGTGGTTATTTCAGATTGGTGTTTCTTCCCAATATGGAAATATTGGAATCAGCAATGAATAAAATTGAAGATTTTATGCGTTAATATTCCCATATTGAATATTTTTTTGGTAGAATCTCAATAATACAATCAGTATCCTGTAATAGTTCCTGTGCGGATTTATTTTTTAATGTCTTGAAATAACGTAAAAGAATCTTTTTTTCTATTTTTGATACGTCATTTTTACCTGTAATTAGTTTGGCATTTCCTTGTGCCATTACACCAAAAATATCTGGAGAATTTATTCCAGTATCCACACAGAAGCTCACTATATTATTATTTTTTATATTCTTTGCCTTTTCAGTTTTTGAATTCGTTCCAATATAGAATTTTTTTGAGTTGAACAAATACCAAACTGGTACTACATGCAGATTATCCTTCTTATCCAAAGTGGCAAGCCTCAATATCTTCTGCTTTTTTAAAAATTCATCACGTTTTGACATTTTGTTTCTTATATCCCCATCCTATCATAAACAATCCAAATGCAATTGCACCTATTGAGACTTTTTGAGCATTAATGTCTGAATCAAAAAAAAACTGGATAACAAAATCAGGACTCCAAATTATAATATCTCTGACTAGTGTTACAGCTGCAACAACCAAGAACAGTACACCCATAGCTGTTAACCAGTTTCTTCCACGACGAGGATATTCTTCGCTCATGATGATTTTTCTGCTTGGATATTTTTAAACCAGTTTAATTCCAGGATTATTCATCTTATTTTTTATCATAGCATTAATCAGAAGTGGCGTACAAACCTCTACCATGTAAGCAAGAGAACCCGGTCCAATATAGATTGGACGAAGTCCATCAATTTCCTTAATGAGACTATTAACAATTTCAACTGAATTTTTATCATCTCCACTTACAAAAATGTCATAGTCAAGAGCTTTTTTTGGGTTCATTAGTTTCTTCTCAGAAATTACATGAAACGCAGAAACTAATTTTGTTTTATCTTTCATATATTTGTCAACTAGTTCATGTGAAAATGGTTTATCAGATTTTATTGGTATAAATTCAAATCCAGCGTCGGTTTTTGTCATTGGAACAATTGGTGAAATTACAATACACTCATCACTAATACTTGGTAACAGTTCTGAACAAGTTGCGTCAATATTTTCATAATGAATTGATAAAATTAGAACATCAGATTCTTTTGCGACTGAGATATTGTCTTTTCCAGAAATTGTTCCATTTATTTCTCCATAGATATTATTATCTCTATTTGAAATTTCAATTGATACTACATGATCATATTTTTACGCCACGCTCAAGCAGAAAACAATGTAAAACGTATACTTGCAGGACGTACCAAGGGCGTTTCTCTTACTAAAATTGGTATTGAACAGGCAGGAAGAATTGCAAAATACCTTGAGCCTCTTGAGATATCTGCTATCTATTCAAGTCCAATAGAACGTGCAAAGCACACTGCAGAAATTGTTGCAAAAAATAACTCATTAGATTATGAATTAGATGACAGATTAATTGAGATAGATATGGGAAAATTTACCCTCATGAATTATGATGATATGTTTGCCAAATACGGTAATGTGTTTTTGAAGTTTTATGAAAATGATCCCGTAATAGCGGAACACAAGGTAGAAACATTTCCAGATGTACGAAAACGTGTACTTGACATTGTTGATTATGTAATAAAAAAACACGGAAACCAAAATGTAGTACTTGTAACCCATATGGATCCGATCAAATCAATCCTTTCTGTTGTAATGGATCTAAATCCAAAGACCCTATTTGAACTGATTATCGCGAATGCCTCTCTTACAATAATTAAGGAACAGGACGGGAAATTTTCACTTTCAGCAATAAACGCAATGGACATTGATCGTTATTACCAAACTTGGTAGCAATAATCTTCCAAAAATTTTAAATTATCATGATCAACCAACCAAAACAACGATAATGAGTAAAATAT
>LUMJ01000304.1_pt1 | contig 42742 bp, 32 predicted proteins | sample 729631 | NCBI WGS metagenome assembly LUMJ01 (sample SAMN03860266, study PRJNA289734) | marine metagenome | biome: seawater column; feature: ocean; material: water; isolation source: Red Sea water column Station 22 - depth 500m | place: Saudi Arabia: Red Sea | collected 2011-10-15 | depth 500 m
TCCATTTCAGCTCCTTAAATTCGTAAATTTGCACCTTTATTGTGGAATCAGTAAAGGCTCTATCGGATTTTAGATCAAGTTCGTTTACACTAAGCGCCTAATTTTTGAGGTAAGTACAATGGTAAAAGCACTGTTGCATCATATTGTTGGCACTATTTCGGTCATCTGCTATTTCGTCAATACGGTAGTGTGGTCAACGCCTATTTTCATTTTGGCTATTTTTAAACTTATACCCATTACGCCGTGGCGAAGGTTCATTTCTTACTTACTCGATGCCTGCGCTACAGCGTGGATCGGTGTAAACAACCTAAACCAGCGCATTAGTGGGCGCACAAAATGGCAAGTGAACGGGCTTGAAAAACTCACTCGAGATGATTGGTATCTCGTTGTTGCTAACCATCAATCTTGGGTCGACATCTTAGTTCTTCAACGTGTTTTTAATCGAAGAATTCCATTTTTAAAGTTTTTCCTTAAAAAAGAGCTTATTTATGTTCCTATTTTAGGGCTCGCTTGGTGGGCACTCGACTTTCCGTTTATGCGCCGATATTCCAAATCATTTCTTGCGAAAAACCCGCATTTAAAAGGAAAGGATATGGAAACCACGCGCAAAGCGTGTGAGAAATTTCGCAATAAGCCTGTAAGCATTATGAACTTTGTTGAAGGCACGCGCTTTACGCAAGCCAAGCACGACAAACAAGCTTCGCCTTTCACTCACTTACTTAAGCCCAAAGCGGGCGGCATTGCATTCGTGCTATCAGCAATGGGTGACCATTTACATAAGCTTATTGATGTCACTATTGATTACCCGAACGGTGTCCCTTCTTTCTGGGACTTTGTCAGTGGCAAGGTTCGTGATATTCGTGTGAATATTAACGTCATGCCAATTAAAGATATAATGGAAAACGGTATTTTTAACGACAATTACTTCGATGATCCTCAAGTTCGAGCACGTTTTCAAACGTGGTTAAATGAACGCTGGCATGCCAAAGATCAACTTTTAGATTCACTAAACGCAACACAGAAACCATTATGATTCGCGCAGTACTCGCTCCTTTTATTTTTGTTTTACATACTTCGCTGCAAATTCTCAACCTTGCGTTGTGGGGTGGCTTAATTATCTTACTAGGACTAGTAAAACTCGTTTTGCCAAATGGCAAAGTTAGAACGGCCTGGAATAAAGTGATGCACGCACTTATGTTCAGTTTCGGAAGAATAAGCGTTCTATTGATACGCTTATTCAATCGCGTAGATATTGAATGTTCGGTGCACGGCGAACTATCAAAAGATCGTTGGTATTTGATCATTGCCAATCACTTAAGTTATCTCGACATTATTCTGCTTATCGAATTCGCTACTAACCGTATTCCAGCGCCCAAGTTCTTCCTTAAGAAAGAACTCATATGGTTACCATTTGTAGGGCTAGGCGCTTGGGCGCTTGATATGCCGTTCATGCATAGATATACCCGCGCATATTTAGAAAAGCACCCAGAGAAAAAAGGAAAGGATCTCGAAACCACAAAAGCGTATTGTGAAAAATTTAGAACCGTGCCAACCACAGTGATCAACTTTGTTGAGGGAACGCGATTTACCACAGTGAAGCACCTATCAAGACAAAGTCCTTACGAGAACCTGCTTCCACCGAAAGCGGGCGGCGTTTCTTTTACTTTATCAGCGATGGGCGAGTTGTTTACTAACGTATTGGATATCTCACTGCTTTACCCAGAAAACAAGCGCCATCCAATGATGGCCATGTTAAGCGGTCAGATGAAAAAAATCGTGATCGATGTGAACGTTACGCCAGTACCTGAACTACAACAGCATTCAGAACGCACTGAGTCTGAGTTTCGTCTTTATTTCCAGAATTGGTTGAACGGCTTATGGGAAAATAAAGATAACCGTATAAAGAAAATGTTGGAGTCGTAATTGATGGAAGTCAGTGCTTCAGTACGCGATAACTTTATCCACTTAGTAAATGATATTTTCCCGAATCTTACGACTGAAGATCCGCTATACAATGTTATCGCACTTAGCAGCATTCTGGTTGTATCTGCGGTCATCTATATAATCGCAAGGCTGCTGGTTCGCCCGCAAATTGCACGCTGGGTTTATAAATCAAACAATCTATGGGATAACGCGCTACAGCAGCATGGCTTTTTCCGCCGTTTGATGCACCTGTTCCCAGCGCTATTTATTTACCTTACTACGCCAATTCTTATTAGCGATGAAGCTGTGATGCACGGCATGGTGATAAAAAGCGCACAGCTATACATGCTTTACAGTGGCCTTCTTGCCTTATACGCCATGCTTAGCACAGTGGAAGATGTGTACAACGCCTCTGCGCTTGCTAAACGCGCCCCTATTACGGGCTTTATCCAGGTTACCAAGCTAGCATTTGCTATTGTCACCATTCTATTGAGTATTTCTCTAATTGTAGACAGAAGCCCGCTGCTAATTGTGTCTGGCCTAACTGCACTTGCAGCCGTACTCTTACTCATATTCAGAGACACTATTTTAGGCTTTGTTGCTGGTATTCAAATTGCCGCCAACCGTATGTTCAATACAGGCGATTGGATTGCCATGCCTAAGTATGAAGTAGATGGTGAAATACTTGAGATTGGCTTAACCAACGTTAAAGTCCAGAATTGGGATAAAACAATTTCTACGTTGCCGACTTACAGCCTTACAACCGAAGCGGTTAAGAACTGGCGCGGCATGCAGGAGTCAGGTGGACGCAGAATTAAACGCGCAGTTTATATTGACGTACACTCCATCAAACTTTGCGACAACGACATGCTAGAGCGCTTCGCGAAGATTCGTTATATCAACGAATATATTGAAAAGAAGAAAAATGAGCTTCGCGCCTACCACCGAGATTATTCCATCGATGAGTCGGACTTGTTAAACAGTCGCCGCCTTACCAACATTGGCACGTTTAGAGCCTATTTAGAGGCATACTTGCGTAAGCACCCAGATATAAACCAAGAACTAACGCTTATGGTTAGGCAGCTACCGCCAAATGAACTTGGTTTACCTTTAGAAATTTACTGCTTCAGTGCACAAAAAGAATGGGTGAAATACGAAAAGGTGCAGGCGGATATTTTCGACCACGTTATGGCCATGTTAGATCTGTTCGATTTACGTGCCTACCAACGTGATGGGCATCTATCATTACTCGCCTATCGTGAACACAGCGTCTACAACGCGAATAGTACACACAACAGTGATGCGGCGTCTGATATGTCTGAACACCACCGAAGTGAAAATACAAGCGATGATAAATATGACGATTTTAAGGAGAAGAGCGAGCCTGAAAGCAAAAAAGACGGTGCCTAGAGCGAACTAAACGTTTTCGAGACGAAAAAAAACCGGCTGTGATAGCCGGTTTTTTTTAATGCTTATCGCTTAAGCCAATGCGTAGGCCATCAGTAAACAAAGCACTAAACCAGTAACGCCAAAAAAACCGTACTCGATTTTTTCCTGCAAAACATAATTGCATTAATCCAATCAGCCATTGTGATAACCCCTTAAAAATATTGGCGGTATTATGCACCAATAAATAAGATTTGAACATGCTTGGATTGGCTTAAATGTACCGCTATTGGTATTAATTGATCTTAGTCAAATCTGCTAATTAATTATCAAATTCACTAAATAGTGAAATTAACCGAATCAAAGAAAACCGACAAGCCCGCTTAAATCATTGAAATATAATGCATTTAAATATTGGCAAGACCATTGCTCTATCTCCGTTATACCAGCTTGTATTGCTAGCTTATATCTGACAGTGACAGTACAGCGCATTGCAGTATGCCCAGTGCACTAACGCTGACGCGTCACACGTAAATTAAGGAATGAACAATGTCTAACAAATTATTACTTTCAGTTGCCGTTGCCAGTGCTTTGATGAGTGGCCAAGCCTTTGCGCATGACACAAGCTTTCAAAATAACAGCTGTGATATGGAGCTAGATGGTCATATCCAGTATTACCAAGGTGACCTAACCGTAAAAATGAATAACGGTACGGTAATGACAATTGATTCACACCACAATATGACTATTAACGGTGAGTCGGTTTCGCTAGACAGCGACCAGCAGCGTTGGGTAAGTGAATACTATAACAACATTGATATTGCCATTCCTATGACACTTAACATTGCCAGTGAAGGACTACAAATAGCCAATGTGGCGGTGACTGAAGTATTTACTGAACTGTTGGGCGGCGATCAAATGGGCGATGACTTTCGTGAGTTGTTTACTTCACTTGAAACCAAGCTGAACACCTCTTTCTATGATGATGCGGGCAATATTCGCGTTGATTCTACCAAGTTCGATGAGCCGGGTTGGTTTGACGAAAGTTGGGAGCAAGAGTTTGAAATGCAATTAGAGTCTTTGATCAGCGAGTCTATGGGACGAATTCTTATTGCCGTAGGCACACAAATGCTATGGGAAGGTGGCGATATGTCTGAGTTTGAACAAAAGATGGAGCGCTGGGGTGAAGATTTAGAGCATCGTTTAGAAAGCCAAGCGGCTGCGCTAGAAGAGAAAGGCGATGCTTTGTGTGAAGTGCTTAAAAAGGCTGATTACGCCGAAGGTAAAATGCAGGCTTCTATATCTGGGCTTGATGATTTAAACCTTCTAGATATTGACCATCACAAAGAAATGAAGATGTAATTTTAGAAACGAAAAAGTTCTACACCATTCCTTTGAAGAGCCGACTGTACCGCAGTCGGCTTTTTTATTTATGCTTTAGCTGTTGCGAGTCTTCTCTACGCTTTCTCATCTAAAGCTCGTGATACTCCAACTTCTGCTAAATTCGCGGCCAATGTTTTTTTGAACAAGAACGCTTTGTTGCGCAAGAATGTTACTGTCCGCAATAGGCTGACCTTTAACCCCGCTTGAATCAATATGCCTTTAGCGTCGCGTTTTCAGCCACCAGAGTTTCCTTATCATATTCACACTATGCCCTCTTTGAAGGTTGCTGTTAACGACAAGACTACCCGAGTTAATGTACTCTAAAGCCCTTAAAAAGGGGGTATTCAAAACATGACTCAGAATTTAGTAATTAGTGGCTACGGATGGTTAGCTGGCTATGTGGGTAACGCGCTTTCAGGAAAGGTCAATATTATTGGCACCAGTCGAAGTCCAGAGAAATGCTTCACATTGAAAACACAAGGAATTGAAGGGGTTCAATATGCACTAGGCGACGATACATCAATTCTGTGCAGTCACCTGCCTAACGCAACCTTACTGCTAAATATTCCCCCCGGTCGAAGAAACACAGATTTGGCGGTGTTCACTCAAAATATGCTTGGGTTAATTGATGCTGCAATCACTGAAAGTGTCGCGCATATTGTGTTTATCAGTACCACCTCAGTTTATGGCGATACAACGAACGACGTGCTCGCTGAAGACAGCGCTACGCAACCACAAACCGCATCGGCGAAAGCCCACGTAACTATTGAAAACTATCTGTTATCTAAACGGGGCCAAATTGATGTCAGCATAGTTCGTTTAGCTGGTTTAGTTGGCCCCGACCGTCATCCAGCACGTTCCCTAAGTGGAAGACAGTTAGATGCAGGCAACAAAAGAATAAACCTTGTACATGTGAGTGACGTGGTATCTGCTTTGACTACCATCATTTGCGACTCGCCGCTTAATGACGTTATACACTTATGTAGCCTATCTCACCCTAAACGCGGCGAATATTACGTAGATGCTGCCCACGCTATGAAAATTGATGCCCCACACTTTTCTGATACTGAAGCAGAACCTGCTGGCAAAGTGATCGACGCAACACAAAGCTGGGCAAGGCTAAATATTACACCAGAGTATAGCGACCCCTATCGCATGTTTTAGGCTTTACACCTAGTGAAAATACATACTCTGACACAAGCAAAAACGGCAAGCTTTAGGCTTGCCGTATTTAAGTTGAGCTCGTTGCTTGCTCACGTCAATTCTTGTAAAACCTTACTAACCGAAAAGGCTCAATCCGAAGTATTTCACCGCAACCGTGTTTACAAAGATCACGAGTAAAATAAGCGGAATAAAGGTCTTCAGCGATATATCCACATACTTTTCGAACCAGCTTCCTTTGTAACCGCTGCTACCTTCTTCAAGAGAAGCATTGAAATTAGCGCTCTTCCAACGGTGAATAACAAACACGCAAATTAGCAGGCCGTTCAACGGCAAAATAGTGTCGTAGAACACATCGTAAATCACATCGAACAGTGACTTATCTGCGCCAGCATAATGCATAAACGATGTAAGCATCTCGACCTTACCAAACGACAACGCACTAAGAATGGCCAGCACAATCATAATGCTGCCCAAAGAACCTAGAGCCCATTTACGGCTTACGCCTTTTTCATCCATAAGTGCCGCAACAGGTACTTCGAAAATAGACACAAGCGAGGTAATTGCCGCGAAGAAAACAAGTAGGAAGAACAAGCTTGCAACAACCGAAGCGCCCATATACCCAATAGAATCTTGTAATGCTAAGAAGATACTAGGTAGATAGGTAAAAATCATACCTACTGAAGACTCGCTTAAATCGTCAGGATTAATTTCTGGGTTGAAAGAGAATATGGCAGGAAGAATCATCAAACCGGCGGTGAACGCCACTGCCGTGTCTGTTAACGCCACTAGCTTAGCAGCGCTTGGCACGTCTGCGCGCTTATCGATATAGCTTCCGTAAGTTATAAGAATACCCATACCCAGTGATAACGAGAAAAAGGCTTGCGATAATGCGCCATTTACCACTTCGGCAGTAATTTTTGAAAACTCAGGAACGATATAGAACTCAACGCCTGCCATCGCATTTTCGCGAGTTAAAACGAAGATAACGAGGCCAATTAGCATTACGAAAAGAGCGGGCATAAGTAGCTTCGCCGCTTTTTCTATCCCTTCCTTAACACCGCCTTGAAGGATTAGGTAAACCACACCAACAACGGCCGCCATATAAGCAAAGATGGCTTCTGAATTAATAAACAGCCCAAAGGTTTCTGGGTTAGCTAACTTGTCTAAATTCCCGCTTACTGCCTCAAATAGATAACCGAATAGCCAAACAGTAATAACCATGTAGAAAACGGCAATCATGAACGGCGTAGCAATAGCTAGCCAACCCGCGATCTTCCATTTCTTTTCATTTCCACTAATATCGCTATATGCGCCTAGTGGGTCTTTTTTCGCGTGGCGACCCACCGACATCTCTGCCAGCATTACCGGTAAACAAATGGCAAAAACGAAAATAGCGTACATTAAGAGAAACGCACCCCCGCCGTTTTTTGCAGCACCTACAGGGAAACCAACCAAATTACCTATGCCTACCGCAGAACCTGCAGCAGCCAAAATAAAACCTATGCGCGATCCGAACTGTTCTCTGGCCCCGCTCATATCCCTTCCTCTTGTTGAGTTATTGTTATAGCAGTTCGCCACGTCACACCTTGTGACTTACAAATATGCCTTGTGATATACAAACATTTTGTACTCACAATTTGTACTTGTTGTCCGTACTTACTTCTCGTAAGTATCGAGCCGAGCGAACTGGTATTATTTATTATCAGGATGGCGTTTGTTGTTATGACTCACGTGTGGCGTCAACGCGTTGTATTGCTACCTCTATGGGCTTATCAATACGCTGCACCATTCCCAAAAATAGCATGGTAACAGCAGTGAAATAAAAAGTCTTGATGTTGAACTTGCTGAAGTGATGTTAGACCGTATCACCAAGTTACCACTTCGCCATTCCAGTCGATAAAATGGCAAGCTTGGTCTCGATTGAGCACCGAAAGGTGGTGAATAAGTTGTTTTGCAGTGAAGGCCGCAGTGAACAATTTCTTGGCGGCAACGTTCTTTTGAAAAGGCTTAGATAGATCTGTATCAACCGTGCCAGGGTGATAACAAACAAGCATGACATCTTTCAATCTACGCTTGTATTCTACCGACGCCGTTTTGACCAACATATTGAGCGCCGCTTTCGATGCGCGGTAGCCGTACCACCCGCCAAGTCCGTTATCTGAAATACTCCCTACTCTTGCGCTTAAGCAAACAAGGGTTGAGCCTTCTTTACTCATAATATTTACCAAGTGCTTAAGCCATAGTGCAGGAATAATGCTGTTTGTCTCGAAATAAGCAGCTAATGCATGCTCACTTACATCCTCTAAACGTTTTTCAGGGTGAATTCCATCGCTATCGCGATGCAAAAATCCGGTAGTTATTACAACCGTGGTTAACGTGACATCTTGCTTTGCAAGTTGCCTAACAAAGTTGCTTATGGACTTGTCATTTTGCTCAGCAAGCTGATGATAAGAAACGTTCTCAGATTGAAAAACGTCAGCAGCGGGTGCTCGGCTAACTGCAAACACCTGAGCACCTTCGTTGCAGTATTGCTCGATTAGTGCAGAGGCTATGCCGCCTGAGGCACCAACGATGAGTACATTATTTTTCATTCAGCTCTCCATGAATGCATCGCTCACACTCACGCTTTTTACCAGTCAACAGGTAGGAAATGGTGTATCTATGCTTTGCGAACAGGTTGTAAGCCCCATCTGCTACGTGTCTAATAATGGGCCATCTTAGCGGCGCGTAGAGCCATCCCATTCCAACGGCTTTCCATGCTTCATGCGTAACATCAAGCCCGGTAATTAATGTTCCATCCTCGCGAAGTCCGTGAATCCTTGCGTTTAGCGCGTGCCAATCCATTGCAGGGAATCGCGTTGCAAAATCGGGGGCTTGAATATCTACAAGGGTCAACTTCTTATGTTTGTCTCGTTTACGTAAATGCTGCATTTCTGCAATACACAAAGGACAATAGCCGTCGTAGAAAATAATCACCTTTGGTCACCTCTGCTAAATCAAGCATGTGTTAATACACACACTAATGCAAACACGGGTGGTTTAGGTTAAAAACCTTTCCCCACAGCCGCACGTTATTTTTATTTAATATTCGTTTATACGATAAAAAAACACGCTTGGATGACTTGTGTTGTGAACGGCGCGCACCCACACTACAGTCAAAGATTAAGAGAGGTTTTACTATGGCAAATTTACAAGTCGCCACCCTAGCTGGCGGATGCTTTTGGTGTATCGAATCTGCGTTCAATAGTGTAGAGGGCGTAGATAAAGCAATTTCGGGCTATGCTGGAGGCGAAAAAGCCGAACCAACCTACGAGGAAGTATGTACGGGTACTACCGGCCACGCGGAAGTAGTACAGGTAACGTTCGATGCCGACATCATCAGTTACCGCGAAATATTAGAAATATTCTTCGCGCTACATAACCCTACTCAGCTTAACAGACAGGGTAACGATATCGGCACGCAATATCGCAGTGCTGTTTTCTACCACGACGATACTCAAAAAGCTGAAGCACAAAAGATTATTGCTGAAATTACAGAAGAAGAGATCTGGCCCGATCCAGTTGTGACCGAAGTGGTTGCCGTGAACAACTACTATGATGCAGAAGATTATCATCAGGACTATTTTAAAAATAATCCTCAAAACCAGTACTGCTCAATGGTTGTGGCGCCCAAACTTGCAAAATTCAAAAAGACGTTTGCTTCTCGCCTTCGTAGTGACGCATAAAGTAAACGGCTGAGCTCACTCTCAGCAGCACAACTAATAACAAAAAGGGTTGCTCAAACAGCAACCCTTTTTTCATTCCAACCATTGCAAGCTTTAATACTCTACTCAAACCAAACTTCATTGATTTTTAGAGGAAAGAGCAATGGGGCTAAATCTTCGTAGCGACGCTTATGGGCTTCGCACTTAGCATTTTTAAGGTAATTTTTTTCCCACGGGTCGTTAATAATCCACAATGTATCGTCTATGGTCACTAATCCTTCCATCGAGGAATTATCCATAGTGTACTGCTCGCAGCTTTCATCACTGGCTACATCAAAGGTAATTGGAATTCGCTTTGTTGGCTTACTACCACTGGTATCAATTACCCACAGTTCATTATCGTTTCTTGCCGCGCCCAACAAATAGGATAAGCCTGTTGAATGCGTATAAAGTGCCAGCCCATTAATAGGATGATTGCCTGAAGCAAATACTGGAAGCTGCAGACTAGGTTCACTCACGGTGGCAAAGTCACTTGATGCAAAAAAGTCTTTATCGATGGATAAGGTAAAAATTCGTGGTTGCCCTGCTTTGTCTTTCTCTAGCGCTAGATATAGCGTGCCATCATCCGCCATAGTCAGGCCTTCTATGCCATCGTTCGGGAAGTTGCCCACTTGAAATTCGGTGGGAAATTGCAGCGGACGTACTTCCGACATTTCGACTGACCCATTGTCTTTTCGTGTCAGTTTGACCAACAAGGTGGGGTAATCTGTAGATCCCGTTTCCTCGTACTTACTTTCACAACGCGGGCTTAATGCGCCGGTACGAGTTGCATCTTCAGTTACCGTATAGATTACGTTGGTGTCTCTGGGGTCTACGGCTAACGCTTCTAGGTCTGGTTGCTCACTTAAGTAGCTATAAAAACAACTCCGACGCACTGCACTTGAATATGAAAAGCGTTCGCTTGAAGCGGTAAGTGTAGCGGTTTCAGGTGAAATACTATGAAGTTTTAGCTGCTGTGTAGCATCGGCGCTGGCGTCTGCAATAGTAACAAGTTGACCATCTAATACCACTAATCCCGAGGTTTGAGGGTCAAACATTACCTTGCCCTTTTCATCAAGGATCCATTTGCCCACGGTCACTTCTGTTAAGTCTTGAGGCTCTGGAGTAATAATAACGTCTTTCGGCTCACTGCAGGCGCTTAACAGTAAAGCGGTTAACACAGCACTGGTTAAATATTTAAACATAGTATGAAGTCCTCTCTCGAATCATGTCATCAAGAGCAAAAGGTAAACTGAAAAAATTGTAAGGGAGTATATCGAGCATACCGTTTATTCACAAAAAAGAGTAAGGTTATGCGATAGAAATCAGATTTACCAAGTACATGTATGATTTTGCAGCTTTAAATATTGTTATGGTTGCAATTTACGCTTGTATTAAGCCGTGCGTTTAAGTCGCTACTTGGTTTTACAATCATATGTATTTGTATCGAAAAGAATGAGAGGAGAGCGTCATTTCTACGCAGCACTTGCCCCAGGTTATTGCAGGTCCATTAGTGAGAAAAGTGACATCCAAAGAGTGTCATATTTGGGTAGTAACCAGTAACGCCGAAACACCAGCGCTAAATTTATCTATAAATGGCGCAACCGTCTCTGGCAAATATCAAAGTGAGACCGTTCGCGTAGGCGCGCATGCTTTTATACATTTGCTCTCTTTCTTTGCGAATGACCCGTTCGAAGACAGAGTACGAGTTGGCTATGAGCTATCGTTCAATAACGATATCCAACAGGCAGCATGGGTAGAAGAGCAACGCGCTCTTCTTTACGATGAGCAAACTTCGTTAAGTTTCCACTACACCGAGACCCCTGAAACGATACTTCACGGCTCGTGTCGCAAACCCCATTTTCATAGCGACGATGCCCTAGCGCAAGTCGATGCACTTCACAAAAACGCATTTGAATCCAAGCATGAGTTTCCCGATCTACTTTTGATGACGGGCGATCAAATATACGCTGATGATGTAGCGGGCCCGATGCTTAAAGCTATACACAACGTGATCGAACGTTTAGGTCTTTATCATGAAACACTGGAAGGGGCAGTAGTAACCAACACTAATGAACTTGCCACACATGAACATGGGTATTACGAACGAGAGCAGCTTCTTCCACAAATTGCGACCAATACGGTACTGTCTTCAATTTTCTTTGGTGCTAAGAAAAAACCGGTATTCACATCGGTAAATGCGCAAAACCACTTGATCGGCAGTGCGGAGATCATCGCCATGTATTTGCTGGTGTGGTCTGACACGCTATGGGCTGATATCAATATAGATAAAGGCGGGATCCCCCAAAAATACCTCGCTATTTTCGACAAGGAACACCAGGCGCTTAACGGCTTCGTAAAACAACTTCCGCAAATACGTAGAGCGCTGGCGCACATTCCTACCTATATGATCTTCGACGATCACGACGTTACCGACGACTGGAACTTAACCCGGGGATGGGAACAAGAAGTCTACGGCAATCCTTTATCGAAACGCATGATCGGCAATGCGCTCATTGGCTATTTGCTTTGCCAAGGCTGGGGAAATGCACCTAAAAAAGTAGCGCCATTGATTGCTAAAGTTCAAGAATCGATGGGAGAAAGTGGTTTAAACTCGCACGACGAAATTATTGATGATCTGTTGGATTTTGATCAATGGCATTACCGCTTAGATACCACGCCGCCTATTGAGGTATTAGACACCCGCACGCAGCGTTGGCGTTCGGAGTCTAATATGAATAAGCCTTCGGGGTTAATGGACTGGGAAGCACTGTGTGATTTTCAGCATTCAATAATCGGCAAAGAGTCTGTCATCGTTGTCTCTGCCGCCCCTATATATGGTGTAAAGGTTATCGAAGCCATACAAAAAGTGTTCACGTTTTTTGGCAAGGCGCTTACTGTCGACGCTGAGAACTGGATGGCCCACAAAGGCACCGCGAACGTAATATTAAACATTTTCAGGCATTACAAAACGCCGCCAGAATTCATCATTCTATCTGGCGATGTGCACTATTCTTTCGTGTACGATGTACGTCTACGCTTTAGACGCCACAGCCCTCATATCACCCAGTTCACCTGCAGCGGGTTAAAAAACGCATTTCCAGATGGATTGATTAAGTGGCTGGATAGATTAAACCGAATACTTTATCGCTCGAAGTCCCCGCTCAACGTTTTTACTCGGCGCAGAAATATGTCCGTGAAAGCAAGGGAACCAAGCATGGGGTATGGCGAATTATTCAACGGTTGCGCCATTGGTGTATTAAAAATTTCACAGAAAAACACCGATGTACAGTGCAAGGCTTTGTTGAGCAACGGTAAAGAGGTAGAATTCCCAGCTTCTAAAGACGATTAGTTCAAAAGAGGTATCTAATGAGTGATAGCGCACTGTCCATAGGGCTTTTTTACGGCTCAACAACCTGCTATACCGAAATGGCGGCAGAAAAAATCCAAGCGCAGCTCAATAGCCTTTTTGATGAAGACATCGTTGATCTTCACAACATTAAAGACGTTAACCTCACGCGCACAGCCGAATACGACATTATCATTTTTGGTATTTCGACTTGGGACTTCGGTGAGCTGCAGGAAGACTGGGAGTCTCATTGGGAAGAAGTGCACGGCTTGGACTTGGCGGGGAAAACTATCGCTCTATTCGGACTCGGCGATCAACTTGGTTACGGAGAATGGTTTCAAGATGCACTAGGTATGCTGCACGATGCAGTATTGCCATCGGGCTGTAAGATCGTGGGTTATTGGCCAAACGAAGGCTACGAGTTTACCGCATCAAAAGCTTTGACCGAAGATAAGACCCAGTTTGTAGGTTTATCTCTTGATGATGAAAACCAATACGATAAAACAGACGCACGCATCGAAGCATGGTGTGAACAGTTATTGGTCTCAATGGCTTAATCCCCTTTTACATTTGGATGTCAGTGTTGGAAAGTAAAGGCCGTATTCATCAGCAGTTTTATCGCAACGGCCCAAGCCACAGGGACGGCGCTGATGTTTCATTTCAAGATATTCGCAAGCTGTTTAATTTCGCGACGATCACCGTTGGTAGATGGGTGACGGCTGAAGAACAACAGATCGCTGCCAACCTGTTTTTCGATGCACTTTACGATCTGGTCGCGATCTTAAATATCAATGAACAGGTGTTGTCGCTGAACGGATCCCTGTCACTGGCTTTTGGCAGCGGTGGTCAAAAGCATAGTAGTGCCCATTACAACAGCGCGAAACGACAGCTTGCGCTTGCAAAAAACGCGGGCGCTGGCGCGTTGGCTCACGAGTGGTTTCACGCCTTCGATCATTATATTGCACCACGGATGTTCAGCGGCATTGCCGCCGGTAGTTTTGCTACACAAGCCTGGCTAGATAACGCGCCTATGAACGATCATCCATTGAATCAAAAATTGAGCGATTGCTTCTCGTTATTGTTCTTAAATGATCAAAAAAGGCCAAATGAGTACTTTGTGCGATCCGTAGAAGCTGATCGCGCGCTAAAAATGTATTATTATGCTATGCCTCAGGAGATGGCTGCCCGTAGGTGTCGCTATTTCACACAAACAAACCTAGTTTGTTGTTTTATTACTGTGAAACTGAGTATTTTTTCAACAACAAGTGTTAATGAGCACACTGTTTTTGTACAAAACCCTGTATATTTTTGTAACAAGCAGTATACTAAAGCGCTCGAACGTAACAGAAGAAAGAAGACGAGATGAAAAGAAAGAAGCATACCTCGGCTGAAGACGAGGCTCAGATTGATATGACCCCCATGTTGGACATCGTGTTCATCATGTTGATTTTCTTCATCGTAACGACCTCGTTCGTGAAAGAGAAAGGTTTAGACGTAAACCGTCCAGAAGATAATCAAGCTAAAAACGATAAGCCTTCAAAAGCGCTTTCTATTCGTATTGATGCTGATGGCACAATCATGATGGGCGGCCGTGAGGTTGATATTCGTCGTGTGGTTGCTAACACACAAACATACCTAGCGGAAAACAACACGGATTCAGCTGCTATCCAAGCTCACGAAGACAGCGAGCACGGTACTGTGGTAGAAGTTATGAACCAAGTTAAAATTGCAGGTATCGATAAAGTATCTGTTCTGGTTAAGAAGAAAAGCTAAAGCGCTTCATTAACTAGACAAAACTTTACAAAAGCCACCTTCTGGTGGCTTTTTTCGTATAAGGTCTTATACCAAAGTATCTCTTGTGCTATCGCATGAATTTTGTTCAGATCGTACCATTCGGTGTGTCTGGAAAATCCATGTTGAAGCTCGGTTCCAGACTCGGATGTCACTGGAGCCATTATGCACAAAAAAATACTCTACACTGCTGTAGTTGCAGCGGTTATGTCAGCACCACAGGTGTCTGCAGCCAAAATTGAATTAAGCGAAGCGTTTGAATATAACGCATTTATCTTCGACAGTTTTTCTGGTCAATCTTCTGATGTTGAAGGAAGACTTGCCGTAGGTGGCGAAATGAACGTAACCGACTTCAATGTTGGATTGCTATTGTCACCAAGCATGTCTGAGTCTGCCCTTGCGGTAGGCGGAAACCTTCATTTCACACGCGGTGACGTTCACGGTGGCTCGACTACCGTGTCAGGTATGGTATTTGGTTCAGAACTCACTTTCGACAAAGCAGTTAACGCCGAGCAGACCGTTAATCTTATAAACTCGACGGTGAAATCTGGCGGCATCTCATCGAAAGGTGATGTCAAACTAGGTAACTCAAACGTTGTAGCAGGCGATGTACACGGCAACACCGTGAAGCTTGGTGGGCCAAACAGTGTTTACGATAGCGTGAGCAACCCCAGCCTGTATGGTTCTCAAGTGGAAAACGGCAATGTATTTGCTGAATCTAGCGTTGAACTTGATAGCAGTGAAGTCAACGGCGTTGTAACGCTTAACGACGTTAACAATTACACCGCCATCAACGGTTCGACAGCAACCTCTGTTGAACAAGGTAGCGTGAGTAAGGCTGACGTTAACAACATTGACTTTAATGCGATTGCAGCCGAAGTTACAGCGCAGTCTCAGGAGTTTGCGTCAATGTCGGTGAATGGCACAACAACATTGTCGTGCACTGACGCTAAAGATTCTGACCAAGCTGTTGCTTGTACCGACGCTAGCAAGGATGTATTACATACCATCACCTTCTCAGGATCTGATGACATCAATATCTATAATATTGATTCAAGTTGGTTTAGCGCTGCTGATAAAGGCATTGTTTACGATTTCTCTACCACCAGCTATAACATCATCAACGTTTATGGTGAGTCAGTGGAGTTATTCAATACAGGCTTCTTTAATACTGCCTTTACGCAGGAAAATGAATACTTCAGAGAAAATGGCCAGTATAGAGACAACGACAACAATGTAGGCCAACGTCACGATGGCCTGTACACCAACAACATTTTATTTAACTTTGTAGATGCCGATTTTCTTACGCTACATAGTGTAGGGGTGAAAGGCAGCGTACTGGCGCCATATGCAGAGCTAAGCTTTTATAATGGTCATGTAGACGGCAACGTTATTGCTAACAGTCTAACTACTCCATTAGTGCAATTGGTTAACGACCAAGGTCAAAACTACAATGCACCAACAGGCCAAGTAAATAATTATCGTTTTGGCGCTATCAATGTCAGTGAGCCAGCTTCAATCGCGCTTTTATTCGGCGCAGGTTGCTTTATGTTAGCTAGACGTAGAAAAGCGAACTAACGCTCTAGAAAAGATAGGTAGTCTTCAAATGAAAGCGGCTTTACAGTGCAAAGCCGCTTAATCTTGGCGAAGAGAGCAACAGTTCATCGCTCGTTACACCAGTGCCTTGCCCTTCTCGCCATCTTATCTGAATACCCGCTTCGAACGCTTGATACTCAACGGCAAACGCTTTTCCAATATAACCAGCCACAATCCAATGGTTATTAATACGATACTGGCCTTCAGCCATAAAGTTTCCGCTTAAGCCCGTATCAGAGCTTTCACCAAGGGTAGCGTCCTCATTAGTCGTTGGCGATGCGCCTCCAATCGGAAAGCGAGGGTCATCATCTTGCTCTACACGTGAAAGTGCAAGTGAGCTTCGAAGTTTAACTTGCCAGTTAAGTGCTTCAAGAGTGAGTAATTCAGAATACCCCCCAATACTGACAAACTGACTGGGGCTAAAGTAGCCACCGTTGCCAACCGTAAAGCCGCTTAAGTTATTATCGTAACTTGTATAGCTTAAGAACGGCCCGACACGCCAATAATCAAGCTTTGGGGATATCTTAGTCGCAATATCGTAACTTACATCGCCACGTAGCGCGAGTGCGCTGTTATCAGCAACCTGTTCGCCTTCTAAGCGGCTCAATTGCGCGGTGCCTGCAACAGACCAGTTGTCGGCCACTGCATGGGCAACCAATCCTCTTACACCACTTTCTATCACGTAGCCCCACGGCTTCGCGTGGTCAGCATTAAAGGTTCCGGTTTGGCTTAGCAAGCTGTCTTCTTTCGCCTTTCTAAACAAGGTCGCGGCAACTGTTGTGCTGCTAAGAAACTTGCTTGCTGATATTTGCCCGGTGACTTTTGCGCTAACGGGCTGGTCGAACATGGCATATTCTAGGTTAACGTAAAAATTGAAATCGGGCGCTTGATAATGCGCTTCGGCGCGAAGTCCCTTATCTTCGAAGCCGCTTATTCCCGAAAATGAACCGCTCAATTGGTTATCGCCAAACCAGTCATCTATCTGAGGGCGACCGCTATAAAACTGCTTATAGTCGAGCGAAACTTGCCACAGCCAGTTTTTGCAACCGCTGCCAATGCCAACGTATTGCGACAGAACATCGAAATTACCAAGCCCCTCGCCTCCGCTACGGCTACGAGTATTCATTCCATAAACCGCACTTAGACCGTCTTTGGTTTGTGCTGTAACTCCGCGTGCATCACCGTTTTGATAGGCCAACCAAAATTGTTTTCTAGGCCAAGCATTGCGTGATGTCCGTTCTTGCAAAATGCTTTTAACCGCGCTGTATCTCAGCGCCAATCGGTTTAGTGTGGCGTCGTCGTTTTGATTGAGCATCACCAATTCGTTGGCGATCACCGTATCGGTTGGCGTCTTCGCTAGCACTCGCTCGAACGCTGAGGTGGCAGTTGTGGTGTCTTGTATTTCTTTAGCAGCCCAACCAATTAGTGCTTGCTCCTCTATGCTTAAAGGTCGCAATCGCGCAAGCGCTTCGCCGGCTTCTATACTTTTCTTGTAACGCCTTGTATCGTAAAACTGCGCTTGCTGGCTTGCCAGTGCATCAGCACAGCGTCGAATGAAAACTTCGGTATTGATACTACATGCTAAGTCGAAAGCGCGCTGCTTTGCCGTGTCACCGCTTTGGGCGCTAAGAGATAAATATCTGCCTTCGTTATCGTTAACCAAACTAAATAACGCTTCAGCAAAATCATAGTTTTTTAAATCGTATTGTTGCCACGCTGCGCCTTGCAGTACTTCTTTAACGTAGCCGCTGTTATCAGATTTGAGAAACTGCTCCAACGTTTTCGTATCGCGCAAAGACAATGCCTGCTGTAGCTTAATACCAGTGACACTGTTAAGGCCTTGTTGAGCAGATTGTTTATCAATATCGCGCCCTGCAGACTGCAAGGCCTCAGAGAACTGTTGCGTTGCCACCTCTAACATGCCTTTATCGAGGGCAGTCCATCCCATCAGCAGGTAAAAATCAGTGCGCTTAAGTTGATTACTTAAGGCAATGAGGGTTTCTACTTTTTGCTTAGGTGTATTTGCCCTGGCCTTGGGCGTTAACTGGGCAAATTGCTCTAACGGGCGAGCTTTCGAAGCGGGCTTGGCCGGCTGGTTTTGTGCGGCTGCCGTCGAATTCCTAGACTCTGAAGCTACAGGTTTGATAGTACCTTTTAATCGGCCGTTTATTCTGTTTAGTTCGGTTTCAACTTCTTGTGGTACCTGCCACGCAGGGTAACGAGCTTTTAAGCGCGTGAATTCCTCGTTAGCTTGTTGAAGCTGTCGCTCATTAATATGGTACCAAAGCCCAGTTAAATCTGGCTGCTCCTGCTGTGCCGGTAGTATGCCCAGATCTTTTTCTTTGTACGTTGTTTTAGCTTGCCCCAAAGCCTGCATCGACACAAAAGACGTGGCGAGTGCTCCTAGGGCTAAATATAAAGACGTGCGTGTAAACCTATCTTTCACGATGCATTATCCAAAACCGCTAACATAGATAGCAGCGTTAAACTTGCCGAGTAATAATCCATGTTTCTATTGATTTCAGGCCACACTGCCCTTTGGTGATCGTCTGATTTCATCAGGCTGGTCACGGCAAGTTGCACTGATTGCATCCCCTTAGACATTTCATACTCGGCCGGTTTTTCGGTTAACAGGTTGACTGTCGCTGGCGTAGGCTTTTTTGCCCACCACGCGTAATATGGCGCAAGAAGCTTCTCGGTTAGTGCAGCATTTTCGCGAAATCGTGGCGACCATGAAAGCTGTAGTGGAATACGGATGGCATTAAATCCAAACTCAGGCGATATTACGTTGTCCAGCGTTAACGCGGCGCGGTCCAAACTATTTTCACGGCCTGATTCATTAGGTGTCAAGCGCACCCAATCGCTGGGCAATCGATAAGATGAAAATTGCATATTTGAGAGTAAGGTTAAGCCTGACTCATACAGATTTTCCCAACGTTCCGGCGTTACCGATAAGTTGGTCAAATCAGTTATAGCGGGGAAAATCCAATAGGAAAGATTTAACTGAATACTGGTTTTGCCCGCCTGTTCAGAAGTAAAGCCGTATTCACCAGGCAGTAGCAGCACGCTGTTATTGTGCGCTACCAGTAACTTCTGCTCCACCGCACTGACGATATCTTTGGCAGCGTCTCGATAACTGCCTACACCCCACTTTTCACTTGCACGCAATAATGCCCAGGCAATAAGAATCTCACCATCAGAGGCATTATTAGGGTCATCGATACAAGAAGATGAATTATCCACACAAGGTCGGTAGCGCCAGCTAAATAGCCCGTCTTCGCGCATAAGCGTACGTTGGGTCCAGTGCCATAATGCATCAAAGGTATCTTTATCGTTGGCGGCGACGGCAAAGAGCATACCGTAGCCTTGCCCTTCACTGTGAGACACATCATCATTTCCTGTGTCTACCACGCGCCCGCCGTCAACAAACAATGCCTTATACGCTATGTATTGCGACTTGAACTCGCCATCTTCCTTGGTAGAGCACGACGCCAACAGGAACAAAAAACCTATCACTAGCGTCGCTTTTGTTGCGTAATGCAGCTTTACCATGAGTCTTGTACTTGTTTGTTTCGGCGTTTAAGCAGCAGGTAAATCAAAAGACTGACAACAAACACCATCAATACAAAGCTCATCAGCCAATACCAAGGATTGTTAGACAGCCAAAGCCTTAAATGCAACCAGCTATCGTCGGCTTCTCCCACTTCGTATTTGTCGCTTACTTGCATAATAAGCGAAGGTGACAGCCCATCTTTCCATGCGAAAAAGTCACCGGCCATCTGCCCCCACATAGACAGACTGACCAAGTCTTCTACCCTGGCCTGAAGTAACTCTGGAGATTGGGCTGCGACAATAAACAAGGTATCGGTTTGCGATGACGTTGGATGGGCTTGTGCGGTAAGCACAGCTTGCTCACCCAAATCGCTTTCTTGAACTGTATGACCATCAATTCGCATTTCTTTAAAAGACTGATCATCGGTTAGGTTTCTAACGCGATTGTATAGATTATTTTGAAGTCGATAAGACCAGCGCTTTGTTGCTTCGATAGCGGTGTTGAATTCAGATTGTTCAATTTGCGTTAAGGTTTCAGGTGTGCCAAGTACAATCACAGAGCCTTCAGTTGTAATGTCGTTCCCGATTGCGATTTGCATGTTCAATAAAGGGACTTGCGCTACTTGTGCCAATTTAGCTGATAGAGTCAACGCGGTATCTAAGTAGTCTTCTGAAGGTATTGCAATCGTTGAAGGAGGCGCAGATTTAAAGCGCACAAACGGATATGCAGTTTCTGAAAGCAGTGCGAGATTAGGCTGAACTGCCACGTTTCCTGCATCTGGCAATTTCATAGCTGAAGAATCATCAAGCTGGAATACAAGATGAGATCCGGGAATGTCGTCACAAGGTACGCCCGCCAGTGGCGCTCTCATTGTCACTGCGAAATCTAAATTATTAACTCCGCCTTTAAAGAAACGCGCGGGTATTCTCAGTTGATAGTCTCTGAATGACTGCCCATTAATATTATTAAGCGATAAACCGTGAACAAGCTCGTCATTGACGCTGACGTTCATAACCGAGCCTGGCCCAAAGCCCGCTCCATATCCAAAGTCTAACAGCAAACTCACGCTTGCATTTTCAGGCACGTAAAAGTCAGCGGGCAGCCTGAATGATACCCGTTTGGTGAAGTTTCCTTCATCTCTAAACTGAGTAGTCGACACACCAAAGTCTTTAAATGTGTAGTGATTGTCCGGCTTCAGAATGCGGTGGCGCTGCAGGGTTTCTGCCTGCATCTGTGACTGAGAAAGTACGGTAACTTGCGAAACGGGATTTATCGCGTCATCCATTACTGCCAAGGCTTTGGCAGCCTCAAGCACTTCATCTTGTGTGGTGCCACTTACAATTAAGCGATAGCTAGCTGGCACAATGACTTTACTGTCTTTTACAAACGCAGGTGTGCGTTGTGCCTTTAAAAACGCGCCATCAATGTCGTTGATCACTTCGTCAGATAATACCGGTGATAACGCCTCAACTGTCCCGACTAGTACGTGTACGGGTTGCTTCTGTTTTGCCTTCAAATACCATGCTGCACGCTCGTAACGGGCAACATTTTGGTCATCCCAAAAACTGTTTTCTGTGTCTTCTAATTTAGGCAAAACATAGCCATCGTCAAAGCTATCGTGCTCGACAATCAGCGGTTGATATTGATTTCTCAAAGCGAGGGCTTGCGCCACAAGAGGTAGCGTCTGCTGTTGGATTTGAGCTTCAACTTCTCGCGCCGTATATAGCTGGACATTTCGCTGACCACCAATACCAGGATTAAAAAAGCCGCTTAGTTCATCAAGTGTAAAGCGTTTCTCATTCACCGATGTTGCTATCTTCAAAGTCGAATTGTACGCGTTAATTTCACTCCATAATTCCGGCGCGCTGCCGTCGACGCACTGCTCGGCGTAATGTTGACTCACTGCCAGCGTTAGTGAGTTAAAGCCTGCGCGCCACAATGATGAAGGGATGGCAATTTCCGATACAAGAGATGGTCTGTCTGGATCGAAAGCAATCTGACCAATAGTGGCGTTGTTAAACCTAACGTATAGCTGTGAGCGTTTTTTAATGAGCGCCTGCGAACTTACGACTTCTAGCGTCAACAGCGCATTGTCCACATCGGTTACTGAACTAAGAGGAATGGGAATGTCAATTGAGGCAGATTTACCCTGCAAGCGCACGGTACTTTCTCCACCGAAAAAATCGGTCAGGCGGTATGTATCGGTTTGTGCCACAAGGGTAAAAGGCATGCACAAACACACTATGAACATAAGGTATTTTTTTATCATTGATTTTCCTTTGCCGGCTTACCAAGTAAACCTAATTTGCCAGCGAATTTCCCCATTAATACAAGCATATGCAACAAAACAGGCTTTAACCCAACTTTCAACACATGTTTTGCGCCGAACCAGTATGAGATAGCCCTTGTTCTTCTTCTTTGAAATGACATCCATCGTAAACTATCACACAGTGAATAGGCGACCACTTCGTTCTCTTGTTCTTCGGTTTGTGGCACAAAGCGCACCCGAAGTATTTTTGATTTATTGTCGTAGTGAAGCACGTCAATTGGCAAGTGAACGTTCTTTTTCAGTGCGTGACTCCACGATGTCAATGTGGCATTTTCAGGCACTAACGCTCCCTCACCTTTTAACCGCAGTCGTGCACCGCCCAGCGATAAGTCAACCAAATCTCCAACCCACGCTTCGTCGTTCGTAGTTTTAATGACGACACTGTTAGTAGCGGGTAAACGAGCCTGACTTCGAACCTGTTTTCGCTCCAGTAACACACTGAGAACGGATAACAAAAGAATCAAGTTAAATACATTCCACAACATAACCACCACAGTAAGTTCGCGAGTGAGTGGTTCTGTTATAAACTTATAAACGCCGCTACCTAATGCGAACGTGATAACCAAGATTAGCCAGTAAAACACGCTCGATAAGGGTGAAACGAACGTTCTGTCTAGGCTTTCTCCTTTCGGCGTGACCACAAATGAAGGAGCCCGTGGCTTTAAGAACACTTTTATTAGTGCGTTTAATGTAAACGCACATTGCAGTATTTCGTACAATTCCGAAACTAAGGGCCATCGCGTTCGCCCAAAGAGCATCGTGGATATCATGTACGTGGCAATAACATGAGGCAAGGTGAAGGCAAAAATTTCCAGCATTGACGCATGATAAACCTGAAGGCCAAAGACCAAATACGCCAACGGCATAAGCAAAAAGATGATGCGAGCAAACGGGAACAGCCAAAACATGATTGAACTCATGTAGCCTACTCGCTGATACCACTTAAGGCCTTGTGCTTTAAACGGCTTTTTTAGTAACAGTATTTGCGTCATGCCTTGCGCCCAGCGCATGCGCTGCTGGATAAAAGCGTCGAAGGTTTCTGGCGCAAGTCCGCTTACCATGGGTCTGTCCACATATACAGACTCATACCCCATTTTATGAAGGTCTAACGCGGTTTCTGCATCTTCAGTGATAGAGTCGCCGGAAATACCGCCCACTAAATCAAGGTGCTTTCTTCTCATCAATGCCGCTGAACCACAGAAGAATGAACTTCCCCAGTAATCTAAGCCCTTCTGTATGGTTCCGTAAAACATATCATTTTCTGAAGGCATGCGAGTAAACGCAGAAAAATAGTTGCGTTCTACCGGGTCTGGGTTGGCCATAAAGTGCGGTGTTTGTACAAGAAAGACTTTCTCATTTTTAAGCATCCAAGGCACAGTTCTGTCTAGAAAATCTGATGTCGGAACATGATCGGCATCTAAGATTACAATCAAATCGCCTGTGGTATTTTGTATCGCACTATTTACATTACCCGCCTTGGCAAACTCGTTTTTCGCCCGGGTATGATAGGTGATGTCTAATCGTTCACACAGCGCCTGTAGATTGAGGCGACGCTGTCTGGCAGCTGCTGCAGCCACTGGGTTCTGAGCATTTATCTTCTGGTCAGTACCGCCATCATCGAGCAAATGAACACGCAGCTTTTCCTTAGGGTAATCAAGCATTTTTGCCGCGCGGATCGTAACTTCTAGTATCCCCTCATCTTCGTTGTAACTTGGGATCATGACATCAACGCTAGGCAATGCAGATTTATCCATTCCTTCTAAGGTCAACAGAGGTCGACTTAGTGGGAACGCGTTAACGATAGCCCCTAATACAGACGTTATCCCCGCATAAATTTCAGCACCGAATAACAACCAAACGGCGATCATTGAGAAGAAATCTGAATAGGTGAGCGTGTAAATACCTCGCCACAACAAATACCTTACGCTAAGTGCAATAGCTAGCACTAGCGCGAAAATACGAAATAAGTTCTGATATTTTTGTGTGTGACGAGCTTCTTTGCTGCAAAGCGATATTGCAATGAGAATAACAACTGAAGAAAGGAGCTGGCCCAACGCGTCCATGGGTGCCAGAAGTAGCACCCCAAGAATAAAGGATGCTACCAGCAGTAAGATGATGAACTGTGTGGTGTAGTGCTGTCTACGGGTTTGCGAATAATCCAAGTTTGCGATCCAATACGTGTATTTGCGTTACACTTGCATAGTTCGCCCTGTTAATTAACGTAATTTTACCGTCCGACATTTCGATTTCGTGATTACTCTTATAAAACAAACGAGAAATGTCATCTCTCTGCTTTTTATTGCTCTTTGAAGCTAAAAACCACGCCGGATACGTTGCCATTCCAAATGCGGCTACAACAATAAGGCCGTAAAACACTACCGGCGACATTGTTGGCGCTATGTACAGGGAAAATAAAAACATAGCCATACTTGCAATCGTAAATATACCAGTAATTTTACGAAAACGTATAACTTTCATAAGTTTATTTTCTGCATCTAGCAGCATCGAAAGACGCTTTTTCCACAGCTGTTCTGTCTCTAAGCTTGTGCGCTCCTCAACCAGCTGTGGTTTAGTGAAAGCTGAAGGGGTGTTTCTAAACTGTTGACCGCGCTCAAATACGTTTGCCGTAGCACCTTCATTGATGGCGCCCTGCAACGATTGTTCAAGCGTAGGTGATTGATCAAATTGTTGTGAGTTATCTACTAATTTCACTGCGCACACTCCCCTCATTACTACACGCTGAGTCTACTTCCGTACATCCAGAGGAAAAATTGCTGAAACCATACTTACTGATTAATAATGATACGCTTCCATACCTAAAATAATATTGAACTTTAGCTCATTGAACTTTGGTATAAGCGATAGAAAATAAGGGCTGAAGGGAGATTGTGCCGAGGTAAAACAGCGGGTTTACTGGTTTATAGAACGTACGGATTTATTGGACCAATCAGTGCAGTGAAGTAAGCGTGCAGTGGAATAGGCGCGCAGTGAAGCAAAGGTACGAACGTACAAAAATTAAGACGTGCAGCTCCATCTATAACAACCAGATGGAGCGAACAGGTGAGTTAGTAAGGTATGTAACCTGAATTGAATGTCAGAAACGTAAAGCTAAGGCTTACGCAGTTTACTTAAAATGCTAACCAAATTACTTACGTTGAATACTGTGCCGAAAATGCTTCCTACCGATATGGCGTATAAGAGCCCCAAGGTTTCGGCAACAAGGAAAACTTTCCTAATGGTATGGGTGTTGCGAATAACCAAAGAGCCTACGGTGAAAATGAGTGACGACGCATAGGCAATAAAGATTATCCAGCTATGTGACAACACAAACCATTCGTAAGCAAGAAAGCCTAGATTTACCGCAACGAAGAAAAACAAAATAGCATTGCTTCTGTGTTTAATTGCAATGAAATTGCGGACACTAGCAAGCAGTGTTCCGATGCCTGCTGCCATAGCATCTAGCATAAAAAAGTGTACGCTTAGCGCACTTAAAGCAAACGCTGAAATTAGCAAATATTTGTCTACATTGGTTTGGCGGTACCCAATAAAATTCAAAACAACGGCGATTGCGCCAAAGCCTTCTGCAACTATGTTCATTTATATAAGCTCATTAAAATTTAAGGTAAAAAGGCTGGCAAAGGGCTTTGTATTCGCTTGTGTAATTGCCCTGCGCGTCTCTAATGGTTAATGTTGTCTTACTCGCCTCTTCCGTAATGACCCCGACATTTTCAATTGATGATAGTGTGGAACTTATCGCTAGTTTTCTAAAGTGAAAGGCGCAAAGGTAAGGAGCGCTGTTAGATACATGCCTGACGTAAAGTTGCCTTTCTAACGCGAAGCTATGGGAAGCGGCGATCTGAATTACTCTTGCTTCTAGCGAAAAAGGATAAACGCAATACAAATGCCCGTTTAACTCAAGCAGTTCGTAGCTGACCTCAAAAAACTCTTCTGTACCAAGCGCCAAAGTCTGCCTTGCCAAATTTCGAGGTTGGCTTTGCTGATTGTAAGCATTTGAAAATTTGGCTGGTGAGTCGAAATAAGGCGGATTTGAAATGACTACATCGTACAAATAGGGCGATATAAAACTATTTACATCACAACAGCGGGAAAATAATTGGTTAGCCCACTTTGAGTTTTTAAAATTTAACGCGGCCTGCGCCGCAGCATCTTCATCAATTTCTATCGCGTCTATTCGAACGGCTCGCTGATTATCAACACGCTGTTCATCGGTACTACTGTGAAAAAAATGCTCTGACTTTTGCGCCATCATCAGCGCAAGAATGCCACTACCTGTTCCTACATCTAGAATATGCTTGGCCGAACCGGGCTCAGCCCAACTTCCTAAAATCAGGCTGTCGGTGTTCACTTTCATGGCGCATTTATCTTGCACTACGGTGAATTGTTTACAGCGGAACATAAGGAAGTCGTATTACCTAAGGCATTTGAAAGGCGCGCATTCTATACCAAGTTATGCAAGGCTTCACGTTAAGGTTGTGATAATTACTGCCAGCGCTGCAGCGACATCATATTTCTGGCCACGTCAACGGCATGAACGGGTCGGTATTTCTTTAACGGGCCTTTCATTATGCTTTGCCATATGGGCGCCGTTTTCTGCGCTATATCTTCTAGCGTTCTCGACTCATCGCGATTGCCCAATAATAACGACGGGCGCACCGCAGAGGCATGTGGTAACTGCGGCATTCGCATGATCGCGTTTTCTAGCTCACCTTTTACGCGCAAATAAAAGTTACTGCTTTTAGCATCAGCGCCTACTGAAGATATCCATACAAAGCTGTCTGCGCGCTGTGCACGGGTAAGCTGTGCAGCAACATGAACATACTCAAAATCGACGCGGCGAAACGCTTGCTTAGACCCCGCTTTTTTCAATGTGGTACCCAAACAGCAGTACACATGATTCACGCTGAAGTAACCTTGGTAGTCCTGAAGGCTTTCAAAGTCGATAACCACGGGCTTCAGCCGATTGTAAGGGTCGTTAAACATGCTAGAGGGAAGTGGCTTTCTCACTAAGCAGGTAACTTCACTGTACCTTCTGTCCTGTAACAACATATTTACAAGCGTTCGTCCCACTAAACCTGTCGCTCCTAGCACCATTGCGGATTTCATACGTCGCACCTTGTATCATAAATTGATATAACTACAATCAAACCTTCGACAGTCAATTATGCAGATAAAAATGAAAAAAGCCCTTTTAATTGGAGCCGCTATGCTCTCTACTGCTTTAAATGCTGAAACGCTCACAATCGAGCGTATTTTCTCTTCACCTTCTCTTGATGGCGATGCCCCCCGTTCGTTAAAAGTGTCACCCGATGGTCAACGGGTAACGTTTCTTAAAGGTAAGCAAACCGACTACGAACGTCTAGATTTATGGGAGTACCACATTGAAAGTGGTCAAACCCGTATGCTGTTCGACTCAAACGACCTGCAAAGCGGCGAAGAAGTACTTTCCGATGAAGAAAAAGCACGCCGCGAGCGCATGCGCTTATCTGGTAGCGGGATTGTTAGCTACCAATGGTCGGACGATGGAAAAGCCTTACTGTTCCCATTAGGGGGCGACGTGTTTTATCACAAGCTAGGCGAAAAAGGGGCGAAGCAACTTCTAGATACTGACGCTTTTGAAACTGATATTAAATTATCTCCAAAAGGTAACTACATTTCCTTCATTCGCGACCAGAACCTTTATGTAAAACATATCGAGTCTGGTAAAGAAACGGCGATTACTAAAGAAGGTGGCGACAACATCAAATTTGGTATGGCTGAGTTTGTGGCGCAAGAAGAAATGGGCCGCATGACCGGATACTGGTGGTCGCCAGATGAAACTAAAATTGCTTTTACCAAAGTTGATGAAAGTCCAGTAGATGTTATCACGCGTTCTGAAATCTATGCTGACGACATCAAACTTATCGAACAGAAATACCCGAAAGCGGGTACGCCAAACGTTTTGGTGGAACTTGCTATTCAAGACATCAACTCTGGCGATCGCACCTGGGTTGATTTAGGTAAAGACAAAGACATTTATTTTGCCCGCGGAAAGTGGATGCCAAATAGCACCACCTTTACCTACCAGTGGCAGACACGCGACCAGCAAACACTGGAGCTTCGCGCGTTCGACCTTAACAGTAAAAAAGAAAACGTACTGCTTACAGAAACAAGCGATACCTGGGTAAACCTGCATAACGACCTTTACTTTCTTAAAGACAAAGAACAGTTTATTTGGGCGTCTGAGCGTGACGGTTTTAAACACCTTTACCTATTTAACAACAGCGGCAAAATGGTTAAGCAATTAACCAAAGGCGACTGGGTAGTGGACAGCGTTGAAGCTATTGATACTGCAAACAACCGTTTGTATTTCTCTGGGCGCAAAGACACGCCACTAGAAAGCCATGTTTACAGCGTGCCATTAGATGGCGGTGAAATTACACGAGTAACCGAACTTGGGGCTTATCACAGCGCGGCATTCAGTAAAGATGCCTCTATCTTTATCGACCGTTTCTCAACCATTAACTCTCCTGCTCAAGTTAGCCTAAATAGTGCCACCGGCGAGCGAATTACCTGGCTTGAACACGCCTGACAGTGCCAAGCAAAATCCTAAACAAAAGCACCCTGTTATTGTTTACCTTTACGGCGGCCCGCACGCACAAGTTGTAACAAACAGCTGGGCGGGTAACCGTGGTTTGCTTTTCCAACACTGGGTTGACCAAGGTTATGTGGTATTTACGCTAGATAACCGCGGCTCTAACTATCGCGGCAAAGGCTTTGAAGATCCTATTTACAAAAAAATGGGCTTTATTGAAGTAGACGATCAGGTTGCAGGCGTAGAGTTCTTGCGCACACTTCCTTTCGTTGATGCTGAGCGTATTGGTGTTCATGGCCACAGCTATGGCGGATACATGACCCTAATGACCATGTTCAAAGCGGGCGATTACTTTGCAGCGGGTGTGTCAGGTGCGCCGGTGACCGACTGGCGCCTATATGATACCCACTATACTGAACGCTACATGGGCAACCCCAATACGGATGACGATGCTTACACCGCGTCTTCAGTGTTCCCTTACGCAAAAGACCTGAAAGGCGACCTTTTAATTTACCACGGCATGGCAGATGACAACGTGCTGTTTACCCATTCAACGATGCTATACAAGCACCTTCAAGACTTGGCAATTCCATTTGAAACCATGGATTACCCGGGCAAGAAGCACAGTATTCGTGGCAAACAAACGGGCATTCACTTATACAAAACAATAACCAACTTTTTCAATAGAACGCTCAAGTAGCCATAAGTGAATGAAATATAAGGGCATACAGATTATTTATCTTTATGCCCTTTTTTTTGGTTATTAAACTTTATAATAATTTTTTACTACAAGGTTTGTTTAATTTTTTTCATAGTGTAGGTTCGAAAGTGAGCAATTCGCTCACCCATCACAAAAAACAATCAAAAAGGTGGGATTACACAACAGGTGAAACAGAGTGGTACCTATGAAAAACAATAAATTTACCCCTTCTTTAATCGCTGCTGGTTTGGCACTTTCAAGCTTCAGCGCTCTTGCAGATAACGACCGTTATATTATCCAAGTAGACAACAACGCCAAGGGCATTGTTAAAGCACTAGCCAAACAGTCTGGCGCAGAAATACACGTTGATGCCGATGGCTTTATTGCTGCAACCTTCAGCGGTAAGTCATTAGATGACGTTAAAGGCTTACTTAACAATCCACATGTAAAACTGGTTGAGGCTGACCAAAAGCGTGTACCGCTAGCGTTATTTAACGACGACGCGGGAGACCCAACGCAAACCCAATTAACGCCGTACGCGGTTTATCAATCACAAGCTGATCAGGTTGTATTTGATAGCAACGCTGGCATGAAAGTTTGTGTCATCGACTCCGGGTTAGATTCATCGAATGCCGATTTCAACTGGTCTGCAATTACCGGTGACAACGACCCTGGAACAGGTAACTGGTTTGAAAATGGCGGCCCACACGGCACACACGTGGCAGGTACCATCGGTGCAGCTGATAACGGCTTTGGAGTAGTGGGTATGGCACCTGGTGTTGATATGCACATCATCAAGGTGTTTAACGCTTCTGGCTGGGGTTATTCATCAGATTTAGCACAAGCAGCTCAGCTTTGTTCTCAAGCTGGTGCCAACATCATCAACATGAGCCTTGGTGGCGGCGGTTCAAACTCTACAGAAGAAAATGCGTTTAAAGACTTCGTAGCTGGGGGCGGCTTAGCAGTAGCTGCAGCGGGCAATGATGGCAATAGCGTACGCTCTTACCCTGCGGGCTACTCGTCAGTGATGATGATTGGCGCCAACGATGCTGATAACAACATCGCGGACTTTTCTCAGTATCCGTCGTGTACCACAGGTCGTGGTAAACGCGTAACGACCGACGAAACTATCTGTGTGGAAGTAACTGCAGGCGGTGTAGACACTCTTTCCACATACCCAGCTGGCGGAGCTTCACTTTCTTCAATGAGTGCTGATGGTGTCGGTTTTGCTTCATCAGCGATGGAAAACACCGGTACCGCATCAGCTGCAACCTACTTCCTGGGTTTGGGTGATGCTGTAGATAGCGGTGCAGCGGGCAAAGTTTGTGTTATCGACCGTGGTAGCGTGTCGTTCTACGACAAGGTTAACAACTGTGAGCTATCTGGTGGTGTAGGAGCCGTCATTATCAACAATGAACCAGGCATGCTTTACGGCACGCTCGGTGATACTAACAACACATCTATCCCTGCTGTAGGTGCAGCATTCGAAGATAGAAGCGCATTAGTTGCGGCATCTACCATTGATATCTCTATTGGCGCAAGCGACTACGGCTACATGAGCGGTACTTCAATGGCGACACCAGCCGTTGCAGGTATTGCGGCACTGGTATGGTCAAATCACCCAACTTGTACAGGTGAAGAGATTCGAAGCGCACTGAAAGCTACGGCTATGGATGCAGGTGCAGCGGGCAAAGACGACTTCTTTGGTTATGGTATCGCCCAAGCGGCTGATATGAATGCTTACCTTACGCAAAATGGCTGCGCCGGAGGCAACGGCGGTGGTACTGGCGGTGGCGATACAGGTGGCACAGGTGAATTAACTCTTACTGCCACCGGCTATAAAGTAAAAGGTGCACAACGTGTGGATCTTTCTTGGGCTGACGCTACGTCATCAAATGTTGACGTATATCGCGACGGCACTGTAATTGCTACCACGGCTAACGATGGCGCTTATACTAATGCGCTTAGCTCTAAAGGCGGTGCTACTTACAGTTACCAAGTATGTGAAGCCGGCACTACGACTTGTTCAGCAAGTGTTAGTGTGGTTTTCTAAGGCTTTAGCGGGTTATGTTTCCGACATGAATTTGCAGTGATTCGCAAAAAGATTGTCTGAATCTTAAAGCAATAAACTAAAAAAAGCGGGCAGTTCACACTGCCCGCTTTGTTTTTATTAACCGTAAACTAGGTAAGCTATTGCGCTTAGCTAAACATCTGGGTTGCTAGGTTTTGCTGTACCGCCTGAGCAGACGATGCACTTAGTTCAATCTCAATTGGATCGGCTTTGCCCGACAGCCAAATTTTAAGCTCGGCGTCAGTATCAAAATGCCCTGCTGTCTCTACGATAAACTGCGTAATAGATTTATAAGGTATTGAATGATAGTTCACTTTGCGCCCGGTAAGACCTTGCTTATCAATAAGGATTAGGCGCTTGTTTGTGAATACACTTAAATCGCGCACTAATTTAAACGCAGAGGTAACGGTTTCGTTAGCAGCAAGTATAGGTGTAAGCTCTTCTTGAACATCTGAAGCGCTGGTCTCGCTTGCATTACCCATAATGGTATCAAATAAACCCATGACATTTCCTTTTAGGCAGAGGCAAGTTTAACTCGCCATTGAACTCTATGCGCCAGCGGCTTGGGTTTATCTAAAGCGAAGCCTTGACCGAAATCTATTTTAAGGTCTCGTAAAACCTCTGCGGTCGCGTTATCGACAACAAACTCGGCCACGGTCTGTTTACCCATACTGTGCGCGATATTATTTATCGCAGTTACTGTAGCATGATCGATAGGATCGTGAACGATATTTCGCACAAAGGAGCCGTCGATCTTAACGTAATCAACATCTAGATTTTTAAGGTAGGTGAACGAGGACATACCTGCACCAAAGTCGTCTAAGGCAAAGCTACACCCCAAATCACGTAGTGTAGAAATGAAGTGTTTAGCAGCGCTTAAGTTAGTTACCGCTGTTGTTTCTGTAATCTCAAAACAAATTTTCTCAACAGGTACAGAAGTACTTTGCATACGCTTGGCAATCTTATGCAGCGCCATTTCATCACCCAATGTAATACCCGATAAATTAATCGCGACTTTGCCCACGGTATCGATGTGAGCAGGGTTACTTTCTAGGGTTTTGAGGGTGTTATCTACTACCCACATATCCACTTTGTTCATTAAACCGTGACGCTCTGCCAACGGGATAAAAAGCCCCGGGCTTATAAGGCCACTGTCTTTTGCATTTAGGCGGAGCAAAATCTCGTAATGCTGTAGTTGGGCGGCCTTTTCTTGATTGGGCACGTTTAGCGGCATGATAGCTTGGCTATACAACTCAAAACCATCGTTTTGTAATGCGTGGTGCAAGGCATGTAGCACCTGGTTTTCACTGTCATCAATGGCCATTTGCGAGTCATTGTCATGAAACACAAAGTAACGGTTTCGACCCAAGTGTTTGGCTTTGTAACACGCGTTGTCAGCAGCTTTAATTAACGCCTCTGCACTTTGTGTACTCTCGTTTATTTCGATAACGCCAATGCTTGCCCCCACAAAGAACAACTTGTCGTCATAAACAAAACGATAATTTGAAATCGCCAATAAAAGCTTGTCTAGGCGCTTGGTCACCTCATCCAAACTTTGATTGCGAAATATAATACAGAACTCGTCTCCCCCTATTCGGGCAAGCAGGTCTTTCCCATTCACGTATTGCCTAAATATGGTGGAGATTTCTTTTAACAGCTTATCGCCGGCCGGATGACCACAGCTGTCGTTTACTAACTTGAATCGATCCATATCGATAAAGCACATCACGCTTTGCTTGTGGTAAGCGCGAGTCGAATTGATGCTCGCCACTTTTTCAAAATCAACGTGGTTTAAAGCCTTGATCTTGCCCTGCTGACCAGCCGCTTTATGCGTTTCATCAAGGATCTCTCGCAGTTTTTCATCAAATGCATAGCGATTAAACAGCCCGGTTAACTGGTCATGGTTTGCTTGAAAATACACTTCTTCCTGCAGCGCCAGCTCTTTGGTTACATCACGTGCTATGCCTTCAACAGCAACCAGTAGCCCTTGCTCATCGACGATAGGCGTGTCTGAAAACTCAATCGCTAACGGCTCGCCGACTTTACCTTGATAATGCACAATATAAGGCTCGGGCTTTTCGCCACGAGCAATGGTTTGGCGTATCTCAAACGTCTCGTCAGGTACTTGGCGAACGTATCTCGACTCGTTTGCACAGAAGTCTTCTGCGCTAAACCCTAAAATCTTTTCAATACCTGCGCTCACATACATGAAGTTGTGCTCGATGGTCTTGGTGTAAACAAAGTGGCGGTGCATGCCGTCAACTAAGCGGCGATACTTTTCTTCGCTACGCTTTAAATCGTGCTGGGCGCGAAAACGTTCGGTCACGTCCCTTACGGTTACCGCAATATTGCCCCCAGCTTTTACCACCTGAACTTTTATCCATTGAGGCGCAATCTTATCACTATGAATGGCAAGGTGAGCTTCATAAGGCACGCCAAGTTCAGCAACGTTTTTGGCGTTTTTAAATTCATTGCTTAAGCCTAAATATCGCGTTTGCTCGGCTAAACTCATAGACCGCAATACATCGCATGCACCGCGAAATAGGTAGCGACTGTATGAGTTTGCTTCTACTAGAGAAAAGTCGTCATCTGTTGGCTGATAAATAAGAAGCGCATCAAGGGAGGCTTCGCTAGCGGTGAGGTAACGCTGCTGACTTAAAGACAAATTAACCGCACCTTTAAGCTGCTTGTGCAGCACATAGCTCACTAGCGCTGACATCAACAGTCCAATCATAATAATTAACAAGCCAGCGTTATATGGGCTTAGCTGAGACTGCATGGAAAGGTAAAAATCGCGTTCTAAAAAACTGAACGGCAAAAGCGACACAATGGTGCCATCGTTGACTAACTCACCGCTTTGAAAAAGCGTTGCACTGTCGGCGTTAAGCTTAAAGTTAAACTGTGGGCCTACTAACTCGCCTAACATCACGGTTAATATGGTTTGTACGTCAAACCCCGCCACCAGAAATCCGTGCTCAGGCTCTTGAGGGCTTATGGCCCTGCCCACAACGATAAAGTGATGTTGAGCAGCATCTGAATACAAAAGCGTACTTTCCAAATCCTCGGACAAACGCGATATGTTTAAGCCCAACGCGTCCATAGGATGGCCAATGAGGCTGTTGTCTATACGGGTTTTGATACCGGAAGATGGCGTTGCCACCCACGCTATCTCACCGCTCGCATCGACAAATACCAGCGATGAAAAGCCTCGCTGCATGCCCATCAATGACAGGGCTTGCGCATTAAACCAGTCAACTTGGTTTGGCTCAAAGGTGGGCCAGTTTCGCATTAGGTTGTGCAGCGCTTGAATACGTTCGCTTGAGAAAACTTCAAGACTAATTTTTACCTGCTCTGCAACCGACTGCGCTTTAGAAATACGTGCTGCGCGTTCATCGTTTTGAATAAAAACACCAGCTGAAACAAATAAAAAGGTGAGAAAAAGAAACAAAACCGTAGGTAAGGCGTAAATACGATGGTTGTGTTTGCTTAACATGTGCCTGTCTCCGGTAACTTGCGCTGGTATACTAAAGAAGGTTTATGAAATAAATATGAATTGCCTTATGGGTATAGGCTCTGGCGTTATCTAATAGTATCTGGCACTGTAAGGCTTCCGATTTCCTTTTAGTGCGTAAAAGCCCTTGTCGGCGCTAACCCATTAAAAACTCAAAATGAAAAGAGCGTTACGTAATGAGTATTTCCCCAAATTTCGAAGATATAAAACAAGCCTATGAACGAATAAAAGGCGACGTAAAGAAAACGCCAATTGTTGAATCTTCGTTGCTCAACAAATGGATGGGCAACCGCATTCTGTTTAAAGCGGAGTGCTTACAGACCATTGGGGCATTCAAAATTCGCGGCGCCATGAATTTTTTAGCCCGCTTGAAAGAGGAAGGTCGGTTACCGAAGCATGTGGTTGCCAATAGTTCTGGAAATCATGCACAAGCGGTAGCTTATGCAGCAGCTCACTTTGGTATTAAGGCCACTATTTTCGCGAGCGAGACCATTTCGCCGATTAAAGCTGCTGCTACGCAAAGCTATGGTGCTGAATTAAAACTATTTCCTACCCGTCCAGAAGCAGACGCTGCTGTCGAGCAAGCCTCAAAAGCACCGGACACGGTCTGGATACCGCCGTTTAACCACAAGGATATTGTGGCAGGACAAGGCACGGCAACGTTAGAAGCGCTTAACGAAATTGGTGAGGTGGATGCTGTCTTTGCGCCCTGCGGAGGCGGAGGGTTATTATCGGGCTCATTGCTGGCAACTCGCGCACTACAGCCAAATGCCTTGGTCATTGGCGCTGAGCCTGCCGAGGCGAATGATGCCTCTATGTCGTTGCAAGCTGGTGAGATCATTGCTTTAGACTATGCTCCAAATACCTTAGCAGACGGCGCTGCCACGCCTTCTGTTGGCGATGTTACGTTCCCTATATTGCAAGAAATAGATGATTTCTACGAAGTGGATGAGCTGCAAATTGCTTATTGGACCCAATGGCTACATCACTTATTGAAGCTTCATATAGAGCCCACATGTGCGATGACCATGGCTGCTGTAGCTGCTTGGGCTGCCAACACCCCGCCTGGGCAAACGGCTCTTGTTATATTGAGTGGTGGCAACATAAGTCAGGCGAGTATGGCTAAGATTTGGGAGAGAGATTTTTTGCTGCAGCCTCCTATCCTTGACCTTGATGACGAAGATGAACTTGAAGAAACTGAGCGTGTTGAGGCATAGCGTTTTGTCAGCGCGCAGCTATCGAAATTTGGACAACTCGGTATAAGAACAAAGAATAAAACAGAAATAAAAAAGGCAGAAACTCACTATGAACTCTACATTGTCGGCACTGACATTTAAAAAGCACTCGCTTTCAAAATTGCTAACCGCAACGTTTGCAACAGCGGCAACGTTAGGTGCTATGACCACCACGCTTACGGTAGATGCTGCAACGCTAGTCGAGAACGTAAAAGGCTATACGTTAAATGAAAGTGGCAAACTGATTACGTTTAAAAACCTTGTCATTGATGAAGGCAAAGTAGTTGCATTAGATATCGACAAAGATAACACGCCTGTCGATAGCACTATTGATGGCAAAGGCAAAGTCATGCTACCCGGGCTTATCGACGCTCACGGGCATTTGCTAGGCTTAGGCGCAAACTTGTTGGAAGTCGATTTGCGAGAAAGTAGCAGTGCACAAGACGCGGCAAAGACAGTTGCCGAATACGCCTTTGCAAATGGACAACAAGCTTGGATTACCGGGCGCGGTTGGAACCAGGAATTATGGTCTGACAGAGCGTTTCCAACAGCGGCTGATCTAGATAAAGTAATTTCTGACCGACCTGTGGCACTAGCTCGCGTAGACAGCCACGCTACCTGGGTGAACAGTAAAGCGATGGAAATTGCGGGTATAACTAAAGACACCCCATCGCCTGCAGGGGGCGAAATCATTAAAGACGCTGACGGTAATCCTACCGGTGTTTTCATTGATAATGCATCGCAGTTAATTGAAGCGCATTTGCCTAAAGCAAGCAACGCTATTTACGAGCAGCAATTACATGCAGCAGGTGAGCACTTACTAGCAAATGGCGTTACGTCAATGCACGATGCCGGCATAGACAGAGACGTTTACGATTTCTATTTAAAAGAAGCGGTAGAAGGTGACTTGCCTGTGCGTATTTATGCCATGGTGAGTGCGACAGACCCTGACCTCAGCACCATGTTAGGCAATGGTACTATTCGCGATAAAGATGACTTTTTATATATTCGTTCAGTTAAAGCTTATGGCGATGGCGCACTAGGTAGCCGAGGCGCAGCATTGCTTGAACCTTATTCAGATGCGCCGCATCAACATGGATTGCTGTTAACTCAACCAGAAGATATGACCCAACTGTTTACTACGGTAATTGGTGCGGGCTTCCAGCTTAACTACCATGCCATTGGTGATAAAGCTAACCATGTTGCACTGAACGAGTTTGAAACCACGTTTAAGAGTATTGGCGGCAGCGAACTGCGCAACCGCATTGAGCATGCACAGGTCATTGCGCCTGACGACCTAGCCCGCTTTTCTTCGCTAAAGGTGTTACCTTCCATGCAGCCTACTCACGCGACTAGCGATAAGAACATGGCGGAAGATCGTTTAGGAAAAGATCGTATGAAAGGCGCTTACGCGTGGAAAACGCTACTCGATTCGGGCATTGCACTGCCCTTAGGCTCTGATTTCCCTGTTGAGCTTGCTAACCCATTTTACGGGCTTCACGCTGCGGTTACGCGACAAGACAGAAATAATCAACCCGTAAAAGGTTGGTACGCCCACGAAGCATTAACCATTGAACAAGCCTTTAAAGGGTTTACGTTAGATGCAGCCTACGCAGGGCACATGGAAGATACCTTAGGCACACTAACGCCTGGAAAATGGGCAGACTTTATCTTGGTCGACCAAGATATTTTTACCATTGATGCCAAAGACATTTGGAAAACCGAAGTACACGCTACTTATGTGGCTGGAGAAGAAGTTTTTTCTAAATGAGTAGCAAAAACAAAAGCCTGTTAACCAAAGGGATTGGCGGCATTGGCGCTGCCCTTTTGGTGTTAAATGGCCTTATTGGGGCGGGCATTTTTGCTCTGCCCGCTAAAATGGCCGCGGAGCTCGGCGCTTTCAGCCCTTACATCTTTTTGATTTTTGGCGCGCTAATGCTGGCCATTGTGTGGTGTTTTGGGCAGCTAGCGACGCTGTACCAAGAAACCGGTGGACCTGTGGTGTACGCCCAGAAAGGCTTTGGTGACGCAGCGGCGTTTCAAACTGGCTTTATTTACTACTTGGCTCGCGCAACTGCGATTGCCGCCAACATGCACGTGTTATTGCTGTACGCCGGTTATGTGTGGCCCGAACTGAATGCGGGAATAGGCAAGTCATTCGCCATTATCGCGCTTACCGCAGCACTAATCGTAGTGAATATTATTGGCCTTAAGGCCGCCATGCGCTCGCTTGATACTATCTCGGTGTTAAAACTGCTGCCTTTCGTGGCGCTTATTGGAGTTGGCTACTGGCAGCTCGACTTTTCTGCTGCATTTACAAGTACATCGACATCCGTTGTGCCTGCATTTGACACCATATCTGCCGGCGCCCTACTTACGCTTTACGCTTTTATTGGTTTTGAAACGGTAGTGGTCACGAGCGGCGAGACCAATTCACCGAAAAAAACCATACCTCGTGCACTAATGCTTACGGTTTCAGGTATTGCCATATTTTACTTTTGCGTGCAGTGGCTTTATTGGCACACCGTGGGGCCTGCAAAACCTGATAGCGCACCGCTAATTGCACTCGCCAATATGATATTTGGCGAAACCGGGGCCCTCATAATGACGCTTACCGCCGTAGTGTCGGTTGCCGGTAACTTGTTAGCGAATATGATATCTACGTCTCGACTTACGTTCTCTATGGCGCAGCAGTCACTTATTCCAGGTAAACTGGGACAGAAGTTAGGTGAGATTCACACATCCTTTGCTACCCCAGCAGTTTCCATATCAATACTGGGAATATTTGCAGGAGCTATGGCACTTAGCGGAAGCTTTGTGTGGTTAGCTATTTCAAGCGTGATTGCACGGCTTGTGGTTTACGCCGTGTGTGTAGTGGTGCTGATGAAAGCTCAGCGGGCTTCCTTGCAAGGGGCTTCCTCGCAGGTCGTTTTTTCACAAAGCAGCATGCAGCAAGATACTTCTGAGAAAGACGCTTACCTTAAAGGCTCTGCAGGCGCATTCGTCAGCCCTGTAAACCTGTTTCGACGTCTGATACCCTTTGTCGCACTAGGGGTTTGCGCATGGTCTATTGCACAGTCGTCAACCAACGCATGGCTATTTTTACTGGGTGAATTAGTGGTTGGCGCACTGCTTTATTTTGCGCGTTATACCAATCCGCATAGATAATCACCCTCTCAGCGAGGTTTAAAATGTTCGTAATCGAGGCGTGTTACCGAAGGTATAGTGGCTCTACATCAAGGTGACACAACAAAGAGTACGGACATTTTAAACTCGCCCTTCGGGAAGGTCTGGCAAGCTTCCTAGCTTCATTCTGGGAATTTGAAAGGACGCCCTTTGCCCAAAACTGTTCATTAATTTGGGATTCATCCACTAACAAAGGCGCGTTTGTCGACCCAGGCGGCGACGTTGAAACGCTGATTGAAGCTGCATCAAATAAAGGCGTGAGTATAGAAAAAATCATACTCACTCATGGGCACTTAGATCATGTAGGTGGCACTGTCGCCATCGCAGAGCATTACGGTGTACCGATTGTTGGGCCTCATATTGGCGATAAATTTTGGTTAGATGCACTTATGCAGCAAAGCCAGATGTTTGGCTTTCCACCCGCCCAGCCTTTCACTCCCAACGAGTGGTTAAACGACAACGATACCATTTCAGTGGGCAATTTAACGCTAGAAGTGCTGCATTGCCCGGGTCATACACCTGGTCATGTGGTGCTGGTAGAACGCTCAAGCAATCGGGTTATTGTGGGGGATGTTATTTTCGCAGGGTCAATCGGCAGAACTGATTTCCCACAAGGTAATCATCAGCAATTAATCGACTCGATTAAACAGAAAATTATGGTGTTGCCGGATGATATGACGATTTACCCAGGTCACGGGCCAACCACTACAGTTGCCACCGAAAAGGCCACGAACCCTTATGTGTCTGGCAGGTTCGGTTAGCCTAATTAAAAATAAAAAGGCGAGGTACGTTTAATTGCTATTAACGCCCTCGCCTTTTAGCTTATTTAACGCCTGCCACATGCAAGCTTGAAGCGATAAGTAACAGACCTTACCAACTAATGCTTATTCGTATGCACCGCTGGCATAATGCAATTCATAGCTGTGGCTATAAATTTCAAGGATGTTGCCAAACGGGTCTTCCATGTAAATCATGCGGTAAGGCTTTTCACCCGGATAATAATAACGCGGCGCCTTCATTCGCTTTTTACCACCAGCAGCGACAATCTTTTCAGCCAAGCCTTCAACATCTGGGTCTTGAACACAGAAATGAAAGATACCGGTTTTCCAATATTCAAAGTTGTTTTCTGGGTTCTCTTGGTTGCTGAACTCAAAAATTTCAACGCCGACACGATCACCTGTTGATAGATGCGCTATGCGAAATTTCCCCCAACCTGGACCAAATACATCGGTACACATTTCGCCAATCGCCGAGTCATCTTCAACAATCTCGGTTGGCTTCATGATGAGGTACCAGCCAAGTACTTCGGTATAAAATTTCACGGCAGCTTCTAAGTCAGGTACTGAAATTCCAATATGAGAAAACGTACGTGGATACGGTGTTTTTACTGCTTCTGTCATCACTTACTCCTATGTAGTGCAAGTTATCAAAATGGCTTAAGCGGCCGCCTCGTCAAGAAGGCCAACTCGAACACCGCTTAAGTGAATGTGCATACATAGTAGCTAGACAAAGATGAAACATGAAATTATGATTTTTTCTAAATTTGATAAATTTTAATTATACCAAAATGATAAACCCTATTTGGCTAGACACCTTCATTACGTTAGTAGAAACGGGGAATTTTACGCGTACTGCAGAGCAACGTTTTATGACCCAGCCAGGTGTAAGTCAGCACCTTAAGAAACTGGAAGAGGCATGTCAGTGTGAACTAGTGGTTCGTTTAAGCAAAGGGATTCAGCTTACAGAACAGGGCCAGCGTGTATACCACTATGCCAAGGAGCAGCAGGAAAAAGAGCAAGATTTTATTGCCAGCTTAAAGTTTGACGCCCCTTTTGAAGGTAAGTGTGTAGTGGCCTGCTCAGGCGCGATTGCTCAGCGTATTTACCCTGCTCTGCTGGCACTGCAAAAGCAGCATAGCGCGCTTAATATTCACGTGGAAGTCGCACCTCGTCGTACTATTTTGTCAGGCATTGCGAACAATACGCTGGAGCTTGGCATTGTGACAAACCAGCCAGAGAGCGAAGATATACATAGTGAGTATTTAGGCGAAGAAGCATTGGGGCTTATTCTACCGCGTAGCCTACCTGATGCGCTTGCTGCGCAGATTCCTGAGTTATCTGATAATACGCAGGGTTTTATCTCTAATTCGGGTTCGGGTTCGGGTTCGGGTTCGGGTTCGGGTTCGGGTTCGGTAGCAAAAGTAGCAAGCGTATCAGGAAAAGCAAAGAGTAAAACTGATGATGGAAGAACATTAAAAGCCGTCATCAAGCATCTAGGGCTTATTAATCACCCTGATGCTATGCACTACTTGCAGCGCTATTTTAACGATTGCGGAGAAGCTGAGTTAGCTAACATTAATCCGAATAAGCTGACTCATGCCGGCTACATCAACCAGCTTTCGCAAATTCTACTGCCGGTAAGCGAAGGGTTGGGTTACACCGTGCTGCCCACCAGCACACTAGACTTTGTGTCTTTTGCCGACAAACTTACCGTCTACAAAGCTAAAAATGAAGTAACCGAGCCCCTATACAGTGTTCAAACACCCCACAGCGCCCTACCCGCCCGCTACCAAGTAGTGAAACAAACCATCACCCAAGTATTGGGTTAAAAATTGGGGTCAGAGTACATTATCGATCTAGCTAACCTGAGTATTGGGGTCAGAGTACATTATTACCTTGGGTTACAATCAAGCGCTAAGCTTTTAAAGAGCGGACTATTAAAGTTACTCTGACCCCATAGCTCGTTTATACCAAATTAGGCCTTGCCTTTTACAGCATGGCATATTGTTTGTGATTCTGAGGCGGGCGGTGGTGCATGTGTGTGGACAGTTTCCGTTTGTACACGCTTTGGCTTTCTCGGCGTCTTATATAGCGGCCATATCAGTTGCTCTTTCCAGTTAGCGTAAAACATGCCTTCTATGCCGTATTGCGCAGGATATTGGCGCGTGATTTTAGCGGTACCAAATAGCACATCCCAAAAGAATAACAGATTTCCATAATTACCTTTGTAGTTGGTAATGCCATCATCCGCTTTTAAGCCATGGTGGGCACTGTGTGTCGAAGGGGTAGATATTGTGCGCTCTACCACCCAAGCTATGGGATGTAGCCATGGCGTTTGATATAGCAATCTATCCCATTTCCACTCGGCGTGTGCGCCTGTGATTACGGTAAGCTTGACCACCAAATAGAATGCGTAAGTCCACCCTAGCCCTAAATAAATCAGTGCACCAG
>LUMJ01000046.1_pt1 | contig 42456 bp, 31 predicted proteins | sample 729631 | NCBI WGS metagenome assembly LUMJ01 (sample SAMN03860266, study PRJNA289734) | marine metagenome | biome: seawater column; feature: ocean; material: water; isolation source: Red Sea water column Station 22 - depth 500m | place: Saudi Arabia: Red Sea | collected 2011-10-15 | depth 500 m
TTGGTATCTTATCTTTTTTCTTCCCCCGTGGAAAAACACTGCTCTATTCCTACCAATTGAATGATGTGGCCCAAGAAGAAGTAGTCGCTCCATTTAATTTTTCAATTCTAAAGACAGACGATGAACTTCAATCTGATCTGGATGTTGCAATCAAATCAGAACCATTTTTATTTCTTCGATCTCAAGATGTTGTGGATCGTCAAGTAGTGGCAATCGATGAATTTTTTACACTAGTAGAAGCAATCCAATCTGGGAATAATAAATTATCCGATTCAAAAGATTCTCTATATCGCAACCGTTTTTCGGATCAATTTGATGCTGCAAGGATTTCTGTCCAATCTGATAGTGCAGCCTTGGCTATCTTAATGGAAAGAATTCGTCAGGAATTTGCTGTCGCAACCAATGATGAAAAGTGGAATAATATTTTTTCTTCAAAGCCAGATGAACCATCAATCATTGATTTAAAAAGACTCAAGAATGATATTATCCAGATTTCTCGTAATCGATGGGCTGAAGGGATTTATGATATCGAATTGACAGAAATCACCAGTAACAAAGTGGCTATAAATATCGGAGATAATGAAGCCCCAACCTTAAGTGATCCCGATACTTATAATGATTTGCAGAATGCATGGACCAAAGCCAGAGTGGAAGTAACAAATCTATTTCCTGAAGAACAGGATATTCGCCGAGAATTAGGGTATTCACTCGTTGTGGAATTCATGAAGCCGAATCTGATTTTTGAAAGAGAAACTACGGAAAGGAGACAACAGGCGCGCAAGGACAGAGTACCAAGAAATAAAGGTATAATTCTAAAAAATGAAAGAATTGTTGACGCAAATACGCGAATCACCGATGATGATCTTCAAAAACTCCATTCTCTTTCTGTCGCTATAGACACTAAGGCTGTAGAAGAGGAGCGCCTTACTATTGCTATGGCTTACTTTGGTCGTATCCTTGTTATTGCAATTATTATTTCATTTTTCTTTACCTTTTTGTTGACGTACAGGACACCCATATTTGAAGATTGGAAAATGGTATTACTGATTGGACTTATTATTATTATTGAAGTTGGACTTGCTTTTCTTTTTACGCAAAAATTGGATTTGTCTGAATATTTGATCCCGATCACTGTTGCCGCAATGGTGCTGACTATTATGTTTGATGCACGTATCGGATTTATGGGTATTACATCCATTATTTTGTTGGTGGGAATCCTGATTGGTAATAATGTAGAATTCATGGTTACATCCATGTTTACATCCTCTGTAGGAATTTATGCTGTTCGTCAACTTCGTAGGAGAAGTGAGCTATTCACCGCTATTTTTGCATTAATAGTCAGCAGTGCTATAGTTATAGTGAGTCAAGGATTATTTAAGGGCTATACTTGGAATATGATGGGGTATGATATGATAAACCTGTCCGTAGTGGCTGTGCTTTCTCCTATTATAACATATGGTTTGATTGGTCTTTTGGAAGTATCCTTTAGTATTACCACTAATTTAACCTTGATTGAATTGCTGGATTTTCAGCATCCTCTCTTAAAACGGCTTCAGCACGAAGCAAATGGTACATTTAATCATAGTATTGTTGTTGGGAATTTAGCTGAGGCATGCGCTGATGCGATTGGAGCCAATTCACTACTCTGTCGTGTCGGTGCCTATTATCATGACTTGGGTAAAATGGTGCGGCCTGAATATTTTATTGAAAACCAATATGCAGGTGAAAATAAGCATGATACACTGACACCGGTTATGAGTGCTAAGATTATCAAAAACCATGTAACAGAAGGGTTAAACCTTGCACAGGAATACGGCTTACCAAACATTGTAAGTGATTTTATTCCCATGCATCATGGTACTACTCGCGTAGAATATTTCTATCGGAAGGCAAAGGAAGATGGTAAAGTGGACGAAAAGCAATTCCAATATCCAGGGCCCAAACCGAATACAAAAGAAACTGGCATTTTAATGATATGTGAAGCAGTAGAAGCGGCTGTTCGATCGATAAAAGACCCAGATATTTTAAAAATTGAAGATATGATTGATAAAATTATTGATATGCGTCTTTCTGCGGGTCAGCTTTCAGAATGTCCATTGACAATGGCTGAATTAACACGTATCAAGGGCAAGGTGGATGGTGCCACTGGGTTACTTCCCGTCTTGCGGGGGATTTATCATATTCGCATTGAATATCCCGATAATGAAAAAGATGAAGCCTCTGAAAAGGTTGCTCAGGCGTGATTTCAATCCAGGTTGAGTCGGATCCAGCTCTGGATGGACCGCAAGAATCAAAAGTGAGTTCAATTATAAAACATATCTTGGAATCAGAAGGTGTTCGAAATGGGAAAATCACCCTGATTTTTGGTTCCGATGAACTATTGAGTGATCTGAAAAAAAAATACTTTAATAAAAATCATTTAACCGATGTAATCGCTTTCCGCCTTAATGAAAATGATGAATCGGATTTGGAAGGCGAGATTTATATCAGTTTACCTAGATCTGTTGAAAATGCAGTAAAATTTAATGAACCGCTTAACCGGGAATTAGGTCGCCTTCTCGTACATGGAGGATTGCACCTCATGGGTTATAAAGATGAATCAAAGAATGATAAAAAAGCTATGACAGAAAAAGAAAATAAATATTTAGATCAAATTGATTGGAAATCACTTTATGACTGATGCTGGAACTAAGTTTGAAGAACTAATTGATATTGTCCAACAGTTAAGAGCACCGGATGGCTGTCCCTGGGATCGGGAACAGACCAGCCAATCATTACTTCCTTATTTTATTGAGGAGGTTTATGAAGTTATTGAAAGTGTTGATGAAGAAAACTGGGCCACGGTAAAAGAAGAATTGGGGGATATTCTGCTACACGTTGTGTTTCAAGCGGCGATAGCGGAGGATGATGGTAAGTTCAATTTAGAAGAATCATTAAGCACCATAAATAAAAAATTGGTTAAACGCCACCCTCACGTATTTGGCAAAGAAAATGCGGATGCGGCATTTCACGCTAAACAGAATTGGGAAGCAGCCAAACATAAGGAAAAAAATAGAAAATCCCGTTTAGAAGGCGTTCCTATAACATTGCCAGCTTTGATTAGAGCCCAGCGACTTCAGCAAAAGGCCAGTTATGTTGGGTTTGATTGGGATAAAGTGGAAAAAGTATGGGACAAGGTTCACGAAGAAATTATGGAATTAAAAGAAGCCCAGTCAAAAAATATGAAGGATCATATTGAAGAAGAGATCGGTGATGTATTGTTTGCTATTGTGAATTTGGCCCGCTTTCTAGATATTTCAGCTGAGGATGCTCTCCGCAGAACCAATAAGAAATTTACCAGCCGGTTTGCTAAGGTTGAGGAAATATTAGAAAAAAACGGAAAAAAGGTAGAAGAATCAACATTAGAGGAAATGGATGAAATTTGGAATGCAGTAAAAAAGTGAAGTAAATAGAAGGATATTAATGATAAAAACCCCGTATTAATCGGGGTTTTTTGTTTATGGGAATTACTTGCCGGTTAGTGTGAGTACAACGCTGCGACTGCCACCGTGATTTCGGTGTTCGCATAAATAGATTCCCTGCCAGGTGCCCAAGTTTAGTGTGCCATTTGTAATGGGAATCGTGACTGATGAACCCAGAATCGAAGATTTCAAATGAGCAGGCATATCATCTGGTCCTTCAATAGTGTGTTTGTAATAAGGCGCGTTTTCAGGTATAATTTGGTTAAAGTGTGATTCAAAATCGTCACGTACCGTTGGATCTGCATCTTCGTTTATGGTTAATGAAGCGGAGGTGTGTTTGATAAATATTTCCATAGTACCAATTGAAATATCACCGATTTCTTGAATATTCTGAATAATCTCATTCGTAATAAGATGAAATCCCCTCGGTTTTGGATTTAATGAGATTTCTTTTTGTATCCACATAGCTAAATTTATGAGCTAGTTATGTTTTCCGTTCTTTTTTGCGGGCTGCAGGGAAGAGAATATTATTTAGGATGAGTCGATAGCCTGGAGAATTACGATGAAGTGAAAGATCAGTTTGAGGATCTCCAACAAAATGCTGATAGTCCTCTGGATCATGCCCGCCTAAAAAGGTAAATGTTCCTTGTCCATGATTGCCATGCAAGTATTTCACTTGGGGTGTGGTTGGATCTTCTCCCATTACCAGCACATGTTTTTTGATTTTTTCGCGGTTGAATCCAGTTGTTTGACCCATGAACCCTTTCACTACTGGAACATGGTTTTGGGTCAGCATAGTAGGTACTGGATCATATTTAGCAGAAAACTCAAATAAAGTGAAATAATCTGCTTCTGCACCTCGGACAACAGGATTATCACTGGGAGGATAATCAATATTAGAATATTCATACACCATTGGATCGGTGATAATATTAAAATTTTTAAATGCCATTGAATTATTATAGTCTATTTTCTGTTGGATATTTTTTTCAATAGGTGTTCCATCAAAAACAGAATGGGCTGCATCAATATTTAAAACTGCCAATGCAATATCAAAGGAATCGGTAGCAGAACACATAGCAAATAAAAAGCCACCATTCACTACATAGTTTTTAATCATTTCGGCTAAGGCCTTCTTCTGAGCATGAACAGAATTGAATCCTAAATTTTGAGCCATGGCTTCAAATTGCTGTTTTTGTTCAATATACCATGTGGCTGTATGGTAATTCCGGTAGAATTTACCGTACTGCCCAGTAAAGTCTTCGTGGTGCAGATGGAGCCAATCATACCGGTTCAAGGCGCCATTGAATACTTCCTCATCCCAAAGTGTTTCGTAGGGAATTTCGGCATAAGTAAGTGCTAGGGTTACAGCATCATCCCAAGGTTGCTTGTTGGGCGGCGTATAAATGGCAATTTTCGGGCTTTTTTCTAATAGAACTATATCCATGTTATTAACTTCGACTTCATTATATATGCCTAAAGTCTGTTCTGTGTTGATAATTTCATAAGAAACGCCACGCACACGGCATTCTTGCTCTATATCTGGATAACGATCTATCATGAAGGATCCACCGCGGTAATTCAAAATCCATTCTACATTAATATCTTCATTCAGAATCCAAAAAGCGGTACCATACGCTTTCAAATGGTCTTTTTGAATCTGATCCATTGGAATGAGGATTTTCTGGCCCAATCCAGTTTGAATTAATACAATAATAGATATGAAAAGACGCTTCAACTAACTTTCCTGAAGTTTGGACAATTTACGAATATGGAATCGAACTGGCTCAACCAGTAAAGAATTTTGACACTCAGATAAAATACGGTGATAAAGTTTCAACGCATTTTCCTGGTTACCCAATAACCGTTCTTCAATTTCTCCAGCTAGAGCAAGTCCTCGATCTTTTAAATGTGAATTTTCGATGGATAAGGCCGTTAGGAGTGCTTGCTCAACTTGATCAGATTCTAACAATAGCAATGCCAACCTTAGTGTGGATAAAGGTGTGATTAATGCTTCGGGATGTTCCTGGCGAATATAATCTAATATTTTAATTGCTTCTAAAATTTTATACTGGCGAATCAGTGCTTCAGCCTGGAAAAAAGATTCAAATGCTAAGCGGTCGTCTCGAGTTCCATCAAAATAATAATTGACCAATAAATCATGCATTTCCATTAAGTCATTAAAAAAGAGGTTGCTTGGTTCTAATACCAATATAACAGAATCAAGGAATGCCAGAGGCTTATCAATTTCTCGGTTGAATAATAAACTATTAAGATACCGGATCGTATATTCATTAACTATTGCATTCTTATTACCTGGTAAAGATTCCTGGTCAAAATAATTCTTGGCTTCAGTATAATGCCCGGCAGATAATAAAAGGTCACCTATTCGTATTCTTATCTTATTCTCCAAGTCAAAATGGGGCTGCGCCTTTAATGCTGCTTCATAAGATATTTTTGCACCATGCATATCTTGCATTAAGAAAGCTTGAATTTCTCCTAAGCGAAAATGAACCGTTGCAGTTGTATTAGATTTGGGGAGTAAAGCTAAAATAGATTGATAATGCTCGATCGTATTTGCAAGAGGGTCATCAGCTATATTGGGAATTTTTACAAATTGGTGATGGAAAAAGTCATTCTCAGGAAACCATTTTACAAATTGCAGTTCAGTTTTTTTCTGAACAATTTGTTCCTCGTAAGCCTGTCCTAATCCCAATAAAACATCGCCAATAATTCTTGGATCGGTTTCCTCCATATTTTCTAAAAGATGATGGTAAGAACGAACAGATAATTCATATTGTTTTTCTTCTATCAGATTTGCAGAAAACTCTAACCACCGCCTTATATCATCAGAATTGATTACCCCAATTTCTATATGTTGAAGTAATGCATTCTCGAAATGCCCAGTTTTATAATAAAATCCTGCTAATATTATTTGGACATCTTGATTTTTTTCAGATTCCATCCTTAAAGTAGAATCAATTAATGTATGGGAAGTGGTATCATCACTCATGATTAAAATGCGATCAGTAGTATACCTTAAATATTGTTTTTGGTAGCGGATTAGAGTTAGATATTCTCTTATAGATCGATCATAGGTCTGACGAGATTGATAGTAATTGGCTAAATCAATTGCAAAAAGATGAGGTTCATCGAAGCGTTCTCTTCCTTCTTGTGCAAGAGATTCCATCGCATTGGTCTGACCAAATCGAACATAGGAATGGAACAATAGCCGATAGGTGGTTTGATTTGTCAGTTTAGTTTTTCTGAATTGGTCCCAGATTTCCATCGCTTTTTCATCATCTTGATTTCGGTAATGAAATTCTCCCAGGATCAATTCCGACTGCAAATCCTCCGGATGATATTTCAACCAATTTTCTATAATCGGGATTGCCGATTCTGAATCTCCTGTTCTAGTATAAATATTTCTCAACTGTAAATAGGCTCGTTGATGGTTTGGATCACCGGTAAGAATTTGATAATAAATTTTTATAGCTCTATCCAAATCACCAGATCGCTCTATTGCCATCGCTTGGACAAAAGCTGTCTCTCCTTCTGGAAGTACGTCAGTTTGGGCGTACAATTGCCCAATAATTAATAGGGGCCAGAAATACCTCAAGGGTAAATCCCTTCAATTTCTGAAGTTTTAGTACTATCAGGAAGAATAATAGATTTTGCTTCACTAAGGGCATTAAAATATCGGCGTATCATATTTTTATAATCGCGAGAATATCCCAATTTTAATGCATCATTCATGGCATTCATGATCAACGATTGCCTTTGCCCAAGATCTTGGGGCAGTCCGGAAGGCCCTGTATAAAATACCTCGCCAGCAGTTTGTGATTTACGTTGTTCTTTAAATCCTCTCTGCGTCATTGATTTCTGGCTATCTAGCATACGGGATAAAATCCGTTGTTGGCGGTCAGATGTCTGACGTGTGAATCGTTTTCGTTCTAAATCCCGAATGACTTCATCCATTTCATTTGCAATCCCAGATAGATCTCCTAGCCCTTGATTGCCAGCCTGTTTCATCTCATCCATCATTTGCTTTAAAGATTTTTTCACTCCTCTCTGTTGAGCCAACATCTGTTGCATCAGTGCTTCTCTCATGGCAGCAGCCATTTGGCCCAGAGCTAATTGCATGCTCTGACCATTTAAGTTTTGCTGGTTCCTAGCCATTTCTTCCATACGCTTTAAAAATTCTTCATATCCGCTAGCAGAACCACTTTCCTGCATTTGCTGTATTGTCTGAATTATAGTTTTTGCTCCTTCATTCAAAGCAAGCATGGCCTGGTTTTGGTTACCCAACGAACCGCTACCGTTTCTTTCAGCCAATTTTCCTTTAGATGCATTCATTTGAGCAAATGACATACCTAATTTTTGGCCCATTTCCGGTGAAACCAGAAAAGTTTCTCGTGATAGTTCCATTGTATTTGCCATGGTTTGAGTCAGCTGATCTTGAAGCATTTGCTGTTGACCCGCTAACTTACCTAAACGGGGTGAATTCCTAGGGATATCAGTCGTCTCATTTTTGAGAGATTCTTGTGCTTTGGACAACGTGAGAACATCACGCAAAATGGTCCTGAATTTATGCGACATATCTCTTGTCGTTTTGCTTTGAAAATCGGATAATATATCTTCCATCGAATTATTCAAGGCTTCTAAGGATTGAAGTCCTGCGTAGCTTTCATCCATGGCTTCGTAAGGATCTTCGCGATCTAGGCTTTTTATAGCATCTTTTAGATGAGTATTGGATGCTATAGCATCTTTCGAATCGGATAAATTTTCTAAACTTTTGGCAGTTTCTCGACTAAAACTTTTCACATCTCTAGACGCAGATTCCATCGTTTCCCTGATCTGATCTAACTCTTTTTGGCTCATTTTTTCTTCAAGGCTCAGGCGCTTAAAAACAGACGTATCAGTTTGTGGTGTAGTATGTCGGATTTGTTGATCAATATTATCCTGATTCTCAACTAATTGTCGGATGCGTTTTCGTAGTTCATCTACTTGTTGTTCAGCTTTAACCCTTTTAAATATATCTAGAAACCGATCCAATTCTTGCTCAACCTGATCTAAGTTGTTGGATAATTTTTCTAATGCAGCTAATAAATCTTTCGTATTCAATTTTTCAAGGGCTTCGTTCATCCAGTCCATATTTTTTAACATTTCGGGAGGAAATATTTCTTCAATTAATTGTTTCAAATCTTGGAATTTATTCATCAAATTATCGGAAAATAATTGATGTTTTTCACTACTATTATTTAGTGCATCCAATTTTTCAGTCAACGTTTCAAAATCAGTCAATTTTTCTTTCACATCTTCCATGGTCTCCTTCAGTGCTTGCTGATCCTTCCATTCTGGTTTATCCGTTTTAAGTAGATTTAGCTCAACTTTTTTTAATTGCTTATGCAGTTTTCCAATTTCTTCCAACTCTAGTTCAACCATGTCCACAATGTCTTCTTCTTTTTCATTAAATGAATGAAATAAGTCATTCAAAGATGGTACTCGTGCAATAAAAGTCCCTGATAAGGATTTTTTTGGTCCAGTGATCACGTCATTGTCATACAATTCGAAATGATAATGAATTTCATCCTCTGGCATAAGTCCAAGTTGCCCTAAGTCCCAAGTTGTATTGATATCCTGTGTAGATTGATTCTGATCTTTTATAGGCAGACTAAACATTGATATGAATGGTTCTACTTGAATGTAGCTTGGACGTTGAATTTCATATGCCAACTGCAGATTGGAAAACCCAAAATCATCTTCAATCGTCATCATAATTTCAATAGATTGATCTCCGCCCAATTCAACAATCGGAGGTGGCTGAATAATTGTCATTTGAGGGGATATATCATGAATCATTTGAATGCGAAAAGGAATGGGGTTACGATTCGTTATTCCGCGATCATCTGTTAAGTGGATAGAAAAATCCCCGTCATTTTGAACGATAAAATCGTAGTTTGCATTATTACGTTTGACCTCCATATTCTTTAATTCCCCATTCAAGATCATTTTAGCTGTGGCCAGATCCTGATTTGCATTGAGCTGAACAGAAATCCTGGAGCCTTTTAAGGCCTGAATTTCTGCTTGATTTGCTTTTTGAATTTGAGGAGCTAATTTTGTGTACAAAGGCGGGCTTATTGTTACAGTAAAATCTTCAATTGTCGGCCTGTCCGTGACAGAAATAGAATAACGCTTAGATGAAATTTCATTCCAGGGCTGCCAGAATTTTGTGGAAGGGATAAATGCGCGGTAACGGTAATTCTGGTATACTTCTTTTAATTCAGCGCTTAATACATTGTTTTCCTGAGGTGGGAAAACAGTTTTCAAAATGACAGAATCCCGGCCCTGTTTAAAAGCAATTGGTTTAAATTCAATAAAAACCGAATCAGGCATTTCTCCCAGCACAGAAAAAGAGACGGTAACATTTTCCCCGCCAAGTACATGCATGTGACGGGAAGTTCCTTTTAACAAGAACGGTTTTGGTGGCACAAATTCAGTTTTTGGATGGGTCCAACGATAGAGAGATGAGACCGAATGTCTCCATGTAATAGCAAGTAGAAAAATTGTTATGGTCAATCCAATCAGTGTGACCTGTTTCCAGATCTCGATCCGATGCAAAGGAAATAATTTTGATAAATCCAATTTTGCTAGTTTCTTGCTTGTTTGTTGTATAAATGCATTGCTCAATTCCTTAGAAGAAGATCCTTGCGCGGACTCTTCAATTTGTAGTGCATTGATAAGCGTATCGTCTTTCGGAAATGCGTATTTGCCGGCATTTTTTGCTAAATGGGACCAGCGATAACGTTGCAACGAATTTTTGCGGATTTTTTGGGCAGTTATGATTAACCAGCTAACACCGATAATAGTAATTCCAAGGACCAATGCACATACAGTAAATCGAACATAACTGGAAAAATAAAATACACTTTCAAGCATCAGTCCAAGAACAAATAATGCCAGTACAATAGAGTAAATTATCCAGCCCGCTACTTTTATATCATATAGGATAACTTCCCGGCGGATTTCTTTTAGGTAATCTATAATAGATTTCATTGTGTTAGTGCGAACCAAACAATGTTTACACCCATTTTTAATGCTGCTTCTCGTATATCAGGTGAATCATTATGTACTTCGATATCCTCCCAGCCATCTCCTAAATCAGATTCATAAGAATAAAAGGCAATTAGTTTTTTTCCATCAAATAACCCCAATCCTTTTGGTGGTTTTCCATCATGTTCATGGATTTTAGGCAATCCATTTGGGAAATCATAAAATATATGATAGATCTCATGATCAAATGGAATCTCCACCCATTCCTTTTCAGGAAAAACCCGCTTCATCTCTCGCCGAAATGAGGCATCCATTCCATAATTATCATCTGCATGAAGAAAGCCACCTTTCAATAAATAATCCCTGAGCACAATAATTTCATCCTCATTAAAGCGAATATTCCCATGACCAGTTATATATAAAAATGAATGGCTAAAAAGTTCTGGATCAGTCAATTTAATACGATATTCGCTAGGCTCAACGATAATGGAAGTTTTTTCTGAAATAAATTCAAGCAAATTAGGGAGACTACTGGGGTCGCCATACCAATCGCCGCCGCCGCCATAATGAATTCGTGCTATCGTAAATGCCTGTGCATGAAGCAATGTGGAAAAAGCGAGTATTGTTATTACATTTTTTATCGATTTCAAATGATACATTTTCTATTTATAAATACTGTTTATGGAGATAGTTCCCCTTTTAATTATAATCAAAGAAATTACTTCAAATCGCTTAAGGATAAATAGGTTCTTTAGTTGATGGACACCTTGCTACAAGTATTGAAATTCACCTATTTTGGTTGGTTGTGATACGAAAATCAATCCTTATCATCCTTTATATGGCTGTGAATGTTTCTACTGCCCAAGAAACCATCGTTCAGGATACAACAAAATCACTTCTATTCAAGTTGTTTCCAATAGAGGAAGGAATGAGCGGTAAAAATGAAAAAGGTTATGTGTGGGATCGTATCTTCAGACGTAGAGAATTTCACAATCCCGTTAATTTTATTCCTATGGAACTGCGTTATGGATTTGGATATAATGCAGGTGGAGGTTTTTTAGGATTAGGAGATCTCAAGAGCAGTTGGATGTCTTATGAATCGGATGTGCCTGATTTTGGTGGTGGAGGATTTAGTTCGCGACTTAGCCAACAATTTGATTTGGACATATTAAAAACAAACCTGGCTTATTATTGGTTTGGAAACAGTTGGCTTGATATGCATACTGGTATCAATCTTCGATATTCTGACCTTTTATCTCCGGCTGATATACCTGATGACTGGATTATTTCTAAATCTTCCTGGATCGCAAATACTCAGTTTTCTGGTAAAATGTTTGAGGTTGCATGGAGCCAATCCCTCATGCTACAGTGGTTTGAAAGTTGGTATACAACTTATCGTTATACTTATGGGATTGCATTTTCTGAAATTTACTCTGCTAAAAATTCTCCAACGGGATATGGACCATCCCAATCCTTTACGATGGGTGCGCGAATTATCGTTGATCCTGGGATGACAAATAGATTTGCTATCGGTGTTGATTTAAAATATACACACACCAATATTAATAAGATTAAAGATTCGAAGGATTTAACGCCTATTAACAATTTCACAATCCAAACTGCTGGAATTTATGCCACAGCATCTGTTTTCTTCGGTGGCCGGAAAACAAAAGGAGACACGGGGAAAATGCATTATTACCGTAGGGATTTCATCGCAGCAAAACGAATATTGGAAGAATTTGTGGATGAGAACCCAAATCATGCAAATGTCAATCGTGCAAAAAAATTAATTGTGAAAAGTGAACTAAATATTCCGATACAACTCATGCAGGAAGGAATGAGTTTTGATGAGCGGGGAATGTTGGAGCGAGCTGTTGAAAAATATATTCGAGCAAAATCTATGGCTGATTCATCATTATCTATTGTAATTGAGGATCAGTTGCGAATAATTGCTCTCCGGGAGGTAGAAAAAGCCGAAGGTTGGTTAAACAGAGGATTTGGTGATTCGGCAATTGCCCACGTAACTATGGTTTCGGGTTGGTACCCACAAATCAATCATCATTTGAAAAGATTTCAAATAACACACCTCCTAAATCAGGGTGAAAATTTGTATAGAATTGGATTGAATGACCGAGCCCTAGGTCGTTTTGATAAAGCACTTGAAATGGATCCGGGTCTTGCCTTTGAAATAGCGGCCTATAAGCATCAAATTGCATCTGATCTACTAACCATGGCAGATTCATTAAAGGATTTGAATTCACTTCGATTTATTGTTTATGCTTTGGAAAGAACCAAGCAATTAACAGGAGGTTTAAATAAAGCAAACACTCAAATATTAAATGAATTAAAATTGAAATTATCTGCTCAAGAAGAATTTGCAACTCGATTAAAAATTGATGCAATTCTTCGATCAGAAAAAGAGAAGAAAGAATCCCATAATCCTATTGAATTGGGGATGTCGATTACTCAAGTAGAAGATATTATGGGAAGTCCTTCCGAAATTGTATCTAATGGATCAGAAAGACGGGATCAGCTTTGGATTTATCGCTATGAGAATGGCGCCGAGGTATATTTGACTTTTACCAATTATAAGTTATTTCGAATCGAAGAGGATTAATTTTATTATAACAAATGGGCATTTTGTCGGACAAATGCTATTTCTTTTAAGATAACTTTTAAAACGCCAGTTGCTGGAACAGCAAATAGCATCCCTAGTGGACCTAAAATCGTTCCGCCGATCAACAAAGCAATCATCACTATCATAGGGTGGAGGCCGACACTCTTTCCTACCAATGCCGGTGTAATCAAATTCCCTTCAATTTGCTGAACAATTAAAAACATTAGAATAATGTCGAAGAGAAAAAATGGTGATGGAATAACACCAAACAACTGGTGAGCCATGGCGACATCATTCCCGATATTATTCATAAAAGCGATAAGAATAGCAGGTATCATACCAACGAATGGACCAATGAGCGGTATTAGATTAGCTAAGCCAGCAATAATGCCAATAAAGATTGTTAGCGTCAAATTTGCTCCAAAAAAATTGAGCAGTAAAAGTCCTGCTAAAGACATAGCCGCAACACTTGCAGCTGATAAAAATTGTCCGCGAAGATAGCTGGAAACAGATTTTTCAATATTGTAGATTAGATCCAGCCCGACTTCAAAATATTTATTTGGTATTGAATTGACAAGAGATTTCCGGAAACCGTGATATTCTGCCAATAAAATAATGGTAAATATCAAAACCATAACTGCAATAAACATGAAATTGCCAATCGCGCCTGCCATCGATGCTAAGGATCCTACAACAATATTGATACCTTCACTGAGTTTACCTGCTAGGTCAGTGTTAGAAGACTGCATGTTTTGTAAAAAATCAGGCATGGCCGAGGTAAATTTTTCACCTAATGCTTTGAATTCTTGGGTTAATGTATCCTTATCGATCCGACTAGAAAATTCTACGGCCTGCTGAGACATCTGGGAAATAAAACTGCCAATAAAGGTTCCAATGCTACCTAAGATAACAACAACGACTGCCAATACTGATAATCCTCGATTATGGATTTTCCTTTCAAGCGCATCAACACTGGAAAGCAAGACGGTAGTAAAGAGAAAAGCAAACACTAACATTAAAACAACTTGAGATATATAAGGCCAAATAATAGATAGAAACCATATGGCAATTAGTCCAATGATGATCCTGTAAATTAGCTGGAAATAATTTTGTTCTTGGGCCACAATAATTATGTTATTTTGATTTTACAGTCTGAGCTTCAATGAGCAGGCTGTTGGTTCCTCGTAGTCGCTCACCTAAAACACCGCCAAGGTTAAATAGGATTTTCTGGCCAAGTACAGGATTTCGTCCTTGAAGTGTCATAAGATCTTGAGTAAAAAACCCGAGTAGAATAGAATCTTGTGTGGCAATTGCATTTGCTGACCGGGGTTCATCGTCAAAAAGAGCTAATTCACCGAAAAAATCCCCTTCGCTTAATTCGGCTAATATGTTTTCGTTTCCAGAACGAGTACCAATTGTAATTTTTACCGATCCGGTCATGATTATGTACATACCTTCACCAGGAGCACGGTTTTTAAATACAAATTGGTCGATACCATACTTACGTTGGTGTATCAGTTTTTCCAGTTCTTGAAAATCCTTATCAGAAAAATCTTTAAATATAGGTACTTGTTTCAAAGTTAGTACTGTTTCGCTTTCTATACGATTCCAGCCTTTAAAAATATTTTCCCATTTGGCGCTTTTCAAATCAGACTCCTATTATTGGAACGTGGATTATAGATACAGGATGATAAAAGGTCCAAGTAAAGACAATATGACAATGAAATTGACCTGTCTTTCAAACAAGGAGTACCTTTAGGGATTATGCTGCGACAAATTATCAATGTTTTATTCATCTTTTCTGTATCCATCAATTGGGCACAGAAAACGTCTCAGGATTATGAACAAGAATTAAAGGCACAAAGCAATTCTATACAATCTTTGAGGGATGAAATTGAATCTACAAAAAAACGAATTCAATCTGAAAATAGGAAAGAGAAATCTTCTGCTCGTCGCGTAAATAATCTTTCAGAAGAAATATCACTTTTACAAAGATTATTGAAGGAAATTGATAAAGAGGAAAAGCTTCTTGTCGCGGATGTTGCACGGATAGGCGGAAAAATTAGACAAAGTGAAATTGACTTGGATTCACTCAGGATACGTTACGCGAGCAGGTTAACAAGGATGTATAAAAAAGGACAACTTTCCAATCTCGAAAAAATTTTTAGTTCCACTTCCTGGCGACAAACTGTTTACCGTGCAAAATATTTAAAAATTATTTCCGGAATAGATCAAAAAACACATGATACAATACGATCTTTATTAGTTGAAATTGGAAAACAGAAATTGAATTTAGAAACAGCTTTGCGTAAGAAACGCCGGCTTAAAAGAGACCGTGAAGTAACCCTGGCTGAAGTGCGCAATAAAAAAAGAAAAGAACAACGTGAACTGACTAAAATTCGTCGGAGTCAAAAGGAGCTGAAAACTTTTCTCAGTGAAAAACAAGAAGGCGTACAACAACTAGAATCAATTATTGCCAAAATTCGAGAAGATTTTGCACGCTTTGAAAGAGAAGATCGAATTCGGAGACAGCAAATGGCACTAAATGCAAAAGAATTTCCGAAATTAAAGGGGCAACTGGCTTGGCCAGCTGAAGGTCGTGTAATAACTAAGTTTGGACGACAATGGAACCCAAAATTGAAAACGACTACAGAAAATCCTGGAATTGATATAAAAGGAAAACCAGGATCTGAAGTACGTACTGTTTTGGGTGGTATTGTGACTACAATTACTTTTATTCGCGGATATGGTACCACAATAATTATCGACCATGGAAGTGGATTTTATACCGTTTACAGTCATGTAACAAATTTAGAAACAAATGAAGATAGTGAAGTGCAGGGAGGTGACGTAATTGCCTACATGGGTGATTCTGGATCAATCAATGGTTCCCAGCTCCATTTTGAAGTATGGGGACAAGGCAAAAAACTTAATCCCGAAAATTGGCTGTTGAAAAAATGATATTTAATGAATTGCAACCAATGATTTGGGATCGTCTCCTTCGTGCCAAATCCAATAACCGGGTTGGGAGTGCTTATTTATTTAGTGGGCCAAAGGGATGTGGAAAAGAATGGGGGGCCATTGAATTTGCAAAATTATTGAATTGTGAAAATATGGGAGAGATATACTGCAATCATTGTTCTTCTTGCACACAATTTTTAAGACTTCAACATCCAAACCTGAAATTAATTGTTCCTCTACCGAGGGGCCAGAAATCAGATCAAAGTTCTAATCCCTTGAATGTACTAAAAAAAGAAGATCTGGAATATTTGCGTCATGCAATCGCTGATAAAGGGATGGATCCATTTTTGAAAATTCGTGTTCCAAATGCCCGAAGAATTACTATTAATTCTATTCGAGATTTACGCCGGACAATCTATCTCAAGTCACAATCAACAGGGAAAAAAGTTGTATTGATTTTTGATGCCCATCTCTTGTCGGAAGGAATGGGTGAATCTGCCAATGCACTTTTAAAGATATTGGAAGAACCGCCAAATAACACAATCCTCATATTAGTAACCGATAAAAAGTCAGCCTTATTACCTACAATAATCAGTCGGTGTCAGCCCATTAATTTTCCTGCTTTAAACTTTGATCAAACCCGATTGATTTTAGAAAATAATGGAATTGATAATGCACAGGCTATTCAAATTGCTATGGTAGTACAAGGGGATATCCATTTGGCTCGGGAAATTGCCGATAAGTCCGGAAGTGAAATTATTGATGAAGTAGAAACATTGGTCAACTTGATGATACGTGTTGATGAAAAGGGATGGCGAGAGTTTATCGATAGCAATGCCATACTGGCCGCACGTAAAACAGAAGAATTCAAATTTAAGATTTATCTGCTTCAACTCTGGTTTTATCAAGCCTATAGTTTAAGAACAGGCGAAACAACGAATACTATCCTGCCGGAAATGGCTGAAGCATTACAAAAATTTAATGGGGATTTTCCCCAAGCTGATTTGGCCAGAATTAATAAATTATTGGAAAAAACTACGGAATCATTAATTCAAAATTTGTATACACCATTAACATTAACTAATCTATTAATTTCTGTTCAGGAACTTTTAAAAGGCAAAATTCCAATATCTGTATTATGAAAACTTTTTATATCACCACACCCATTTATTATGTAAATGATAAACCTCATATTGGCCACGCATATACAACCATTCTTGCTGATGTATTGACGCGCTTTCACCGTAATGCAGGACAGGATGTTTTCTTTTTGACTGGTCTAGATGAGCATGGCCAAAAAGTGCAACAGGCCGCTGAAAAACGTGGTGTGGATCCTCAAAAACACTGTAATGAGATGGCGCCCAGATTTCTTGAATTATGGGAAAACCTACATATTAAAAATGATGATTTTATTCGTACAACTGAAAAACGCCATGTAGATGTGGTGCAGCATATTCTTCAGAAAGTTTATGATAAAGGGGATATTTATGAGGATGAATACGAAGGGCTTTACTCTGTGTCGGAAGAGAGATTTATAACCAAAAAAGAAGCAGAATCCGGTGAATTTCGAGACATCAAGGAACTAAAGGAAAAAAATTATTTTTTTAAGATGTCTAATTATCAGCAGCCCTTAATTGATCACATTAAAAATAATTCCGATTTTATTCAGCCAAAGCACAGGAAAAATGAGGTGCTTGGATTTTTAAAGCAACCCCTGGAAGATCTCTGTATTTCCCGCCCGAAATCCAGATTAGGTTGGGGTATAGAATTACCTTTTGATTCAGACTATGTAACTTATGTTTGGTTTGATGCACTGATTAATTATATCACTGCACCGGGTTACAATGTGAATGAAGAAAATTTCAATAAATATTGGCCCGCTAATTATCATCTTATTGGTAAAGATATTCTTACCACTCATTCGGTTTATTGGCCTACCATGCTGATGTCAGCGAACATACCATTGCCTCAAGCTATTTTTGCCCATGGGTGGTGGCTTATTGGCGAATCCAAAATGAGTAAATCATTGGGAAATGTCGTGGATCCGCTGGGGCTGATTGAAGAATACGGGGTTGATCCCGTACGTTATTATCTTATGCGGGAAATGGTGTTGGGCCAGGATGCCAGTTTTACCATAGAATCTTTTATTAAACGCTATAACAGCGATCTGGCCAATGATTTTGGTAATTTACTTAGCCGTATTTCAAATTTGTTGCAAAAGTTTTTTGATGGCAGAATTCCCCAGTATGAAGATGATTCTGCTGAAGGATTAGACGTGAAATCAAAGGCATTAGAAACGGTTGCAATTGTCTGGGGAAAAATAGAGGTTATGCGAGTTAATGAGGCCATTGAGATAATACTTCAGTTTGTACGTAGCATTAATAAATATATAGAAACAAAAGCTCCATGGAAACTGGCAAAAGAAGAACCAGAAATAGCAGGAAAAATATTATTTACGGCGGCCGAAGCACTACGTGTGAGTGCTGTCCTTTTATCGCCAATTATGCCAAATCGAACCCAGACAGTTTTGGAAACGTTAGGAGCGACAAGCTCTGGTTTGGATTGGGGAGGTTTAACATCCGGTATTAAAATCACCCATCACGATCCACTTTTCCCACGGATTAATATTAAAAAATTGAAAAACTCTGTTGAAAATCATGGGAAAAAAGAAGAACTGGAAAATGTCATCACTTTTGATGAATTCCAAAATGTAGAATTAAAAACAGCTAAAATTTTGAAAGCAGAAAAAGTGAATGGAGCTGATAAACTCCTGAAACTTCAAATCAAAGTTGGTGATGAACAACGCCAGATTGTATCTGGGATTGCCCAGTTTTATTCTCCGGAAGAATTGGTTGGGAAAATGATTGTGGTAGTGACCAACTTGAAACCTGCTACTATTTTTGGGATCAAATCTAATGGTATGCTTTTGGCAGCGAAAAATGGGAAAATTTTAACCCTAATGACTATCGATGGTAAAAAGGTTTCAAGCGGAATGCGGGTTTATTAACACAAAACTTTCTATTCACTACCCATTTTATGATTTAATTTCTTTTCAACAATTTTCCATTACCTATTTTTTGACTGCCATTGATCAACACATAATCAAATCCTGTAGCCAATACATGCGGTGATTTAAAGGTGGCATTGGCGCGTACTTTATTGGGATCAAAGATAAGAATATCAGCTTTGTAGCCTTTTCGAAGGATTCCTCGATTTTTAATCCCTATCATTTGGGCTGGTAATGAGGTCATTTTTCGTATTGCTTCTTCCAATGTCAATAATGAATCATGCACTACAAATTTTTCAATCATTTTGGCGAAAGAGCCGTATCCTCTGGGATGATACATGGTTGGCGATCCATCTGAAGAAAGCATAACATAAGGGTCACTAAGAAATCGATTTTGGAGATCTTTATCCATTGTAAAATAAGCTGCACTAGCGCCAGTAGGGCCAATATGATCCACCAACACTACTTCAAATGGAATTCCCATTTCATCAGCAACCTGTTTTAAGGTTTTACCAATATATGGCTGTGTGCCAAAAAGTGTAGCTGTAGGGCCATTTCGATGGTTAACCTTTGTCTTGACATAATCAAGCAGGTCATTACGTCTGCTTTGGCGTACTGTTTCATAGTGATTGGGTGCTAGGGCATATTCGGGGAATAGAATCCCGATTGTAGTATGACTCGCAAGATAAGGATAAACATCTGCGGATACTTTAAAAGATGACTCGTTTCTTTTTTTATTTAATAGGTAAAGAATTTCTTCAGCACGATCACTCCCTTTTCCATAAACAACCTTCATATGGGAAATGTGAATATTGGCAAAGTCCCCCTGTCTAAATAATTCTGCTAAATCAGATTCCATTGTGGCGTTATTTTCAGTACGCATATGACTCATAATAATACCACCATACTTCCCGACGGTTTTTGCTAATTCATCTAATTCATATTGACCCGCATAACGACCAGGCGTGTATTCTAATCCAGTAGTCAGGCCAAATGCGCCTGATTTCATTCTATCTTCGAGCAAATCCACCATTTTTTGTATTTTTACTTTTGATGGATTTTTTTTAAATCCAATGGTTGAAAGTTTCCGGATTGTTCCATGCCCAACGAAAAGCGCAATATTCGGACCTAATTCAAGCTTTTTGGTGCTATCGGTTAAGTTGAAGAATTCAGATATATTAGTGCTAGAGCCATCTTGACCCAGTGTAATAGTTGTCACCCCCATGGCTGTAAAATTTTGAAATTTTGGTGTTTTAAATGGATTACCATGAGAGTGAGGATCGATAAATCCAGGTGTTACAACTTTATCAGTAGCATCAATGATTTCTTTAGCAATTACATTATGAGGAGCAGTGCCAATAAATGATATAGAGTCCTTTAAAATAAAAATATCAGCCTGCTCAGGAGGGTTACCTAATCCATCGAATACTATTCCATTTTGAATCCAAACATCTACAACTTGGCTAGGTCTTAAAGAAAATCCAAATATCCAAGCAATGTATATCATACATAATAAAAGGAAAAAATTACGTTTCATTATTTTAATCGTGCTTCAGCGGCAATATATCCAAAAGATGACCATTGATTCCCGTTAACAACCAAGCTAAATATTTCTTGGGCTTTTTGTTCATTACCATTAATGGAATAATAATTACCTAAACCAAATGCCAAAGTTGCATTAGTAAGTGATGATCCGCTTCGGATTATTTTTTCCATTTCAAGCGGGTCGTTTTTTCCTTGGTATAATTTTAGAATTTCATGATAAGTCATATTTTCAATAATTGCCATATCATCGGTAATCGAATTCAATAATTCTTGCGCATCTTTATCGCGACCAATTTGCCGATTAATCACATATAGCCAATTGGCAGCCGCTACGTAACTGTCCGGGTTTTTTGCCAGGCTGAGACATTTTTTATAGGCCCATAGTGCCTGCCGATATTTCCCCTGTATATAATAAACCAGGCCCAAGTGGTAATAAATATTTCCCTGTAATGTACTTGTGGGGATATTTAAAGCATTGGGTAAACCGTCCGGTTCAACTTTATTAGGCTTACCTCTTGTCAACCGGGCGGCCTTTTTAAAATCTTTAATAGCAAGATTAAAGCAGCGAATAGAAATATACCTATGTCCTCGATGACGGGAGAAGCGAGCATCTTTTGGATATTGATCAATCCCTTTAGTATAAATATCAATTGCATTCTTATAATGACCAAGGTAGGCGGTGCGGCGACCAAGCCAGATCAGGTTATCAGCTGAAGGATTTTGAGTGTAGTTATTCTTTGCTTCATCCAATTTTGCTTTGTAGACTGTAAATGCTTTGTCATTGATATGAACTTTTTGGATGATAGTATTGCATGGATTTTGTCCTAGCAAAATACTAGAATTAAAAAATAGATATATGAAGCACGTAATCGCTTTGGTTCTATCTTTAATTCTTTTATGATTAAGGCTTATGTTCATATTCTAATTTACCTACGAAAATAAATAATAATGCTTACTGATACCCATTGTCATCTCTTTTACGATGATTTGAAAGATGATCTAAAAGGTGTATTGGAACGGGCAAATCAATTAGGTGTTACACGTTTCATATGCGTAGGAACCAATATTGAAGATTCTCGTGAATGTTTATCTATTGCAGAAGAAAATAAAAATATATTCTCGTCTATTGGAGTTCATCCCCATGACGCAAAAGATGCCTTAGATGGGTATATAACTGATATTTATACATTAATGGAATACAAAAAAGTGATTGCCGTGGGAGAAATAGGGCTTGATTATTTCCGCAATATTTCCAACCCTGATATTCAGAAAAAAGTATTTCGGGAACAAATGAAAGTGGCCCGAGAACTGAAGCAACCGATTATATTTCATAACCGTGAAGCCGATGAAGATATAATTAAGATACTATCTGAATATCCGGATGTCATTGGTGTGGCTCATTGTTTTTCAAGTAATTTGGATACGGCCAGGGTCTTTTTAGATATGGGTTATTACATTTCATTTTCTGGAAATCTCACGTTTAAAAATAGTCACCTTCCATCAGTGGCAAAGGAAATCCCAATCAATCGCCTTTTGGTTGAAACCGATTCACCTTATTTAAGCCCTTTACCGCATCGAGGGAAACCGAATGAACCAGGAAGGACAAGATTTGTTGCAGAAAAGTTGGCAGATATTTATAATCTATCCTTAGAAGCCATCGCGCAACATACTTCCAATAATGCCACAAAATTATTTCGCTTACCCTAAAAAATCCCTCTATTTATAGGAATGGCAAACAAAACACATCCATTTCGGAAAAAGTGGGGACAGAATTTTCTCGTGGACACCAATCTTTTAGATCGTATTGTGCGGACGGTTGATCCCCAGAAAAATGATTCCATCCTCGAAATTGGCCCTGGGGATGGTTCCCTCACAGAAAAAATATTTCCCCACGTAAAAGAGATGGCCGCCATTGAGATTGATCCCTTATTAATCAAACACTTATCGATTCGATCTGATCTGAAAGGATTGCATATTATTCATGGTGATGTCCTTATGCAGATTATTGAAGAAATACCTATCCGTAACCCAGTTCGCGTGATGGGGAATATCCCTTATAACATAACCTCGCCGATTATTTTCTGGCTAATTGAACAATTGGATTTCTGGGATGATGCTTACATCATGATGCAAAAAGAAGTTGGTCAAAGGTTGACAGCAAAAGTTGGAACCAAAGAATACAGTCGCCTTTCAGTTGTGGTTGGTGTTTATTTACATGTAGAAATGTGTTTTAAAATTCCACCAGATGTTTTTTACCCAAAGCCAAAAGTGGATTCGGCCATCATAAAATTTTCAAAAAAAGAAAAACCCTTAGTGCCGGATGAAAATTTTGTTAAGTTTAATAAAATTGTAAAAACAGCCTTTTCCAAACGTAGAAAAATGCTTAGGAATTCATTGGCTGCATATAATATCCCTGATAAAATCCAAGATGAAATAGATTTTACTCGCCGGCCCGAAACACTTTCTATTGCAGAATTCGCGAAACTATTAGACTAATCTAAAGTTATATCAACCGCTTGGGTGAAATACCTAAATAAAGGTAAATTACTTAGCTTTTCTCGACAAAATTATAGAGGTTTTAAAATATGGCCAAAGCAGGTAGAGCAATAAATGAATCTAACCGAAGCCTAAGTCAGTACTTAGAAGAGATCGGTAAATTTGAGCCGCTTCATCCTTCACGTGAGGTTGAACTGGCACAGGCAATTAAAAAAGGTAACCGTTTTGCAATGAAGGAATTAGTGGAAGCTAACCTTCGTTTTGTTGTATCAGTGGCGAAAGATTATCAGGGCCAAGGGTTGCCATTGACAGATCTAATCAATGAAGGGAACATGGGCTTGATGAAAGCTGCCGGTAGATTTGATGAAACACGCGGGTTCAAATTTATTTCATATGCAGTATGGTGGATAAGACAGTCCATTTTACAAGCACTGGCTGAACATTCTAGAATTGTACGTCTTCCATTAAACAGGGTCGGAACGATCTCAAAAATAACAAAACAGGCTGAAAAGCTAGAAGCTGAAGTCGAAAGGTCACCAAACGAAGAAGAAATTGGGCGAAATCTTGAAATGACCAGTGATGAGGTCATAGATGCAATGAGAATTTCTCGTAGGCATCATTCCCTGAATGCACCTTTCCGTGATGGTGATAAAAATTCTCTCATTGATATAATTGAAGATGATGGACAAATTGATCCTGATGAACCGCTTATGGCGGAATCGCTGAAGGATGAAATTCGTCAATCACTGGATACTTTAAAAGATCGTGAGCGCCAAGTGATAAAAATGTATTTTGGTATAGATCGTGACTATGCGCTCACACTTAATGAAATTGGTGAAGAATTTAGTTTAACACGTGAACGAGTTCGACAGATCAAAGAAAAGGCAATTCGCCGTCTGCGTCATCGTTCCAGAAGTAAATCATTAAGAACGTATTTAGGTTGATCGATAGGGGGTGAAATAGATCATGGTTGAAGTTACTGTAAGAAAAGGTGAACAACTCGAGCGGGCACTGCGACGCTTTAAAAAGAAGTGGGAACGTGCCGGCGTCTTACGTGAAGTCAAACGGAAATCTTTCTATATCAAACCGAGCGATGAGCAACGGGCTGCACGAAAAAAAGCGGCACGTAGGCGTATACGTTTTGCTAGGTATAAATAATTTTTATTGACTGACTAGTTATATAAAAAAGGTTCGGTATTCCACCGAACCTTTTTTATTGTTATAAGGTATCTCAAATGATTATTCGCAGCATTTCAGGTGTTCGTGGGCTCGTTGACACAGACCTTACTATCGATACGGTTAGGGCCTATGCCCGTGCATTTCATGTCTATGTAAATCCAGGGCTTATAATGCTAGGCCGTGATAGCCGTCCATCCGGTGAGGATTTACTGGATGTATTTACAGAAGAATTAATAGGCTTGGGTCGGGATCTTATTGTTTGTGGAATTGTCCCTACACCAACGGTTCAATTTATGGTGGAGAAATCGGAGGCCAGCGGAGGTATCATAATTACTGCCAGCCATAATCCTATAGAGTGGAATGGGTTAAAGTTTGTCCGTGCTGATGGTACTTTTTTTCATCCAAATGAATGTGAGGCGCTGTTTGGGTTGGTAGATAGAAATACTCCAGTAGATTCTGCTGATAAACTAGGAATGTTTTTGCCGGATCAGAATTCCATTTTGAAACATTCAATTCATACTGTTGAACTTTCATGTATTGATATTAATAAAATAAGAAATTGCCATTTTAAAATAGTTATTGATGCAGTCAACGGTGCCGGATCGGAAGCATTGCCACTTTTACTTGAACATTTGGGATGTGAAGTAGTTCGAATCCACTGTGAGGGTAACGGTGTATTCGCGCGTGGCACAGAACCATTACCGGAAAATTTAGCGGATTTAAGCAAAGCAGTAAGTCAGAATCATGCCGATGCGGGTTTTGCGGTTGATCCGGATGCTGACCGTTTAGCTGTAGTTAATGAAAAGGGGGTTCCATTAGGAGAGGAATACACCCTTGTACTGGCTGCGGAAGGATATATCAAAATGAAAGATTCAAAAGAAACTTTTGTTGTAAATCTTTCCACTTCCTTGGCTTTTGAGAAAATGGTAGAAGCTCACGGATGTTCTGTTGAAAAATCCGCCATAGGTGAAATAAATGTGGTTCAGAAGATGCTAGAGGTCGGTGCTGAATTGGGTGGAGAGGGGAATGGTGGTGTCATACTGAAAGAAGCGCATTTAGGCCGAGATTCATTAGTAGGTGCTGCTATGGTTTTAAATCGCATGGCACAAGATGAAAAGCCAATTAGTGAAATTCATGCCAATTTGCCTCAGTTTCATATTATCAAAGATAAAATTAGTCTGGATGCAATCGATAAGGATGACCTTTTAGAAAAAGCTAAATCTATTTTTTCTGATGCTGAAGTTAATACCATTGATGGAGTAAAATTTTCGTGGTCGGACCGTTGGATTCATCTTCGCAGCTCCAACACAGAACCAATTATACGTATTTACGCAGAAGGGCCAACCAAACACGATGCCCAGGAATTAATCAATAAGATCAGCACTAAGGTTTAAATGGACAATCAGGCATTCTTAAAGTTGGCCAGTCTGATTGATCACACGCTCTTAAAACCGAATGCTAGTGGGTCTGATCATATGGCTTTATGTGAACAGGCAAAAGTCTGGAATTTTAGAACAGTATGTGTATATCCGCAGTTTGTAGAATTATGTACCAATGAACTTGAAGAATCTGCTACAGAAGTATGTACCGTTATCGATTTTCCTGGAGGATTGGGAGATGTGGAAAGAAATGTTGATGATGTAGAAATGATCACTAGCGAAGGGGCAATGGAAATTGATTTTGTAATGGATATGGATTCTTTTCGGAATGGAAATTATGAAAAGGTCGCAGCAGGAATTTATTCAGTTGTTGAAGCGGCCGAAGGAAGGATTGTAAAAGTAATTATTGAGTCCTGTTTGTGGAATAGTATACAAATCAAGACAGCCTGCGAAATTGTTCGTGATGCTAAAGCACAATTTGTAAAGACATCAACAGGGTTTTCAAAACATGGTGCATCGGTAGAACATGTGAAACTTATACGGGAAACAGTGGGGGATATATTTGGTGTAAAAGCGTCCGGTGGAATTAAATCTTTCCAGGATACAGTTGCAATGATCCAAGCTGGTGCAAATAGAATTGGTACCAGTTCAGGGGTTGAAATTATGAACGTTAGCAATGCCAGTTAAAAAAGGCCAGGAACTGGAATTAAACATCGATTCTCTGGCTTATGGTGGGAAAGGTGTTTCTCGTGTGGATGACTTTGTCATTTTTGTTAAAAATGCCATTCCTGGTCAAAAAGTTCGCGCGCTGCTTTACAAAAAAAGAAAAGGATTCGGCGAAGCAAGGCCATTAGAAATTCTTTCTGAATCAAAGCATGTGGTCGTACCTCGTTGCGATCATTTTCCCACTTGTGGAGGATGTAAAGTTCAGCAACTGGATTATGTTGAGCAGGTTGCTCAGAAAAAGCAGCAAATAGAAAACATATTCCGCCGTCAGGCGGGGATCACCAATTTTGAATTGGATGAAATTATTTCTGCCGATAATATTTTTCATTATCGCAATAAAATGGAATTCACCTTTTCCAATAATCGCTGGGTATTGCCTGATGAGCCGGAAGATGTAAATAAAGATTTTGCCCTTGGAATGCATATCCCAAAACGCTGGGATAAAATTCTTAATATTGACAGGTGCCATATTATGCCAGAACTAGGTAATGAAATTCTCACTAAAGTGAAATCGCTGGTGCAGGAATTAGGCTTGAAACCATACAATCAAAAAACGCATAATGGGTTTCTACGCTACTTAATGATGCGTTTCGGAGTCAATACAGGTGAACTATTAGTAAACTTGGTTACAGCTTATGAAAATGCTGATATACTAAACCCTTTAGTGAATGGTTTGACCAAAGCATTTCCGCAAATCACAACTATTGTAAATAATATTAATACAAAGAAGGCCGACATTGCTTTCGGTGAATATGAATTACATCTACATGGAAAACCTGCTTTAGAAGAAAAGTTGGGGAATTTAACTTTTGAAATATCAGCCAATTCGTTTTTTCAGACCAATACATTAATGGCTGAAAAGCTGTATCAAACCGCTTTGAAAGGGGCCGAATTAACCGGAAAAGAGGTAGTATTTGACCTCTACTGTGGTACTGGCTCTATTTCACTGTTTTTGGCCCAAAAATCGAAGGAAGTACATGGATTTGAAGTGATTGTTTCAGCAGTTGAAGATGCTACACGGAATGCAGTACGAAATGGGATTGGTAATGTAAAATTTCATGTGGCTAATCTGGACAATTTTTTTAAGTTTGGTAAAATTAAAAAATATCCAAAACCAGATGTGGTTGTGGTTGATCCTCCCCGAGCAGGGATGCATAAATCAATGTCCAGTTATTTACCCCGATTTGAAGCGGAAAAAATCGTTTATGTATCCTGTAATCCCACTACACAAGCTAGGGATTCAGAGATTCTGCAAAGGAGGGGCTATGACTTAAAACGATTAACGATGGTAGATATGTTTCCCCATACTCCCCATGTGGAGACAGTGGGGATTTTTCACAAAAAATAATTTAATCTCCCACAGGCGGGACAGGTTCTTCATCATTATCACCATCTTGTAAAAATTTGAACATATTACCAAAAGTCTGGCTCATGGCAAAACCGATAACGATAGCAACTCCAACTAGAACATATATCCGATTGCGACCTAAGCCATGAACACTATGGGGAATGGTCTCTACCAATTCCCGTTTTATCGCTTGGATATGAAGATCCAGATCTTCAGCATAAGAGAGTATTTCATATCGGTATACATCATCGGATTTTCGATTATATCGAAAAACATTTCCTTCAAGCATAACCCGATTCTGATCTTCTGAAATATTACTAAGTGACGTGACAAAGATATAATCCAAGTTAGCATCCTCAGACAAACGGGCTAAATCACCATTGAATGAATTTTCATTATGGGATAAAATGGTGGCAACTGAATTACCGTGAATAGCTGATAAATCAGTGGGGTTATGGAATTCATAGTAATTTTGATTGATCAGCCCCAACATTTTCTGGCGCACAAGTTTTTTATAACCATCTGGGATATCATCTAATTTTTCACCAACATAACCTACATTGATTGTTCCGGATTTGGTTTGGGGTACAGCTAGGGAAACTTGAACCAGCAATAAGTTTGCCGATAAAAATATGGCCAGTGGCTTAAAAAGGGGGCTCATTAATTTTCTGTGGGCTGCGGTCCACCTTGGCCGTCACCTTCAGCCCAGACATCTGTTCCTGTTAATGACATAAAAAGGAAGCCAGCAAGTAAGATTACGCTAAAAACGATTAACAACTGTCTGGCTGATGCTGGTTTAGCGGCATTGGGAATAGAATCAACCAATTGCTTTTTTATCACTGCAGTTTCATCATTCATTCGTTCATAATATTTCAGGACTTCATACCGAAAACTGGACTTTAACGCTGCATTATATCGATAAAAATCACCTTGAACCATTATGCGGCTTTCATCCGGAGATACATTTTTAAATTTTCCAACAAAAACATATTGAGCGCCCGTTTTTTCGGCCAGATTTTGAAATGATTTAATATCAATCATATCCAAAAATAAAGAATCCGCTTGAGCCTTAGCTATTTTGTTTACTTCTTCACTTAAGATTACTTGCGATGGGTTTAATCCATTGAAAATTGATTTAAATTTATTCTGTAGCTCCGCTTCTGCCCATGACTCCATGTTTTCAATTTTAACGCCTGCATAAGCAACTTTTATGGGTTTGCCAGAACTGCTGACAATTTTTGCTTGTGCGAGCAAAATGGTATTTATTAGAATAATAGCAATTGGTTTAATTAGTATTTTCATAGCGGGAAATTACAGGGTAGTATAAATATGGACAAAAAAGAAAAGGGCCCTTAAAAAGGGCCCTTTTCTACATGTTTTGTACTGTTGCCTAAATTAAAGGCGGTGTACGCTTGCTTATTGAGAAAGGTTTGGGTTGGCGCGGATTTCCCGAATAGTAATCGGAAAAAATGTGCCAGCCGGAGATTTCTCAACAGCGTCCCAAACATCAGATGTGACGCCAAAACGATACATATCTGGCAAACGACGGCCTTGAACAAACAAGTTCGCACGTCGTTCGGCTTGTAGCGCTGTACCAGCATCTTCTGTCGTGTAGGCTGCTAATTCATCTAAAGCACGAATTTTATTTAATTCAGCAAGACAACCCGCAGCATCACCACCAGCCATTTTGCTTTCAGCAATAATTAGATGCATTTCCCGTGCGGAAACGATCGTAATTGGTGCATAATCCGTACCGCCACTTATGTCTCTAAATTCAGCGGCAAGAGCAGTTATTCTTGAATCTGCCGTTCCTGTGACTAAATCATTGGGTTGTGCGTCCCCATTAGCGACATAGTCATTGTACAACAAATCCATTTCCAGGCGACCATTGATCTGCCAAGACATATTGTTGGACACTGTAGCACCACTGAATAACATTTTCCATTTGTAATCACTGGTCATTAATGCCAGTGCAGCGGCAGCTTCAGTAGCACCCGCATTTACATATGGACTTGCTGTATTCACAGGGTTGACTTTACCCCAAACGGCTTTTGCATGGGCAACACGTGCTTGTAAACCAGCAACTTTGGGTTTATTGCTAGCATCTGCAAGTGCAGAGGCTTTACCCAAAAGCGCGGTTGCTTCATCATACAATCCCGACATGTTTGCATCACCAATAGCATTACCAGCTATAGTTTTGTCAGAATAGACAAAATCATCAAACATATCAGCAATGTAAACACGAACCATTGCAGCAGTTAAGTATGAACGAACCAGGTCTTGTGTATTAGGCAAAGTTCCTTTTCCATGGAAATCCTCTAATACCGAGACAGCTTTATCGCTCATCCAACGGCCTTCCGTTATATAGGGCCAAGCACCGTCTACGAATTCGTTGTAAACATTTTCCATACCGCCTTTGTCCAGCTCACGCCAGGCATCGCGGGATCCAATCCATACAACTTCATCAGTAGCGACCGCATTAGCGATCATGATGTAGCCAATTCCTCTCAAAGAAGCATTCCAACCACCATTAGCAACACCAACGGCGGCAGAAGGGTCTCCAAGATCATCTTCAAGCAGACTATTTGGGTTATCTACCTCAAGAGCACAACCAATCAAGGCAAAACTGATCAGAAGGCTGAGTACTTTTATTTTATTAATCATTATCATACCTCCTTACATACCAACTTTAAGACTGAGGGTCCAAGAACTTGGGATCGGAACACCAAAAGCATCGATTGATTGCTGAAAATCATTGATACCGCCATTTGAACGGGCGATAGCATTCAGCTCTGGGTCGATACCAGAATAAGGTGTACTAATCCACAGGTTTTTACCTGAGACTGCTACAGTCAGACTTTTTGCACCTACACGGGCAGCAAGTTCCGGATCAACCACATATGCAAAACTAAGCTCGCGCAAACGAGTAAATGATGCATCTTCAATGGTATTTAAACCACTGTAAGGTGAAAGAGCCAGGAATTCTCTAACCCAGCGGTTAGCTGCATCCAAGCGTACTTGACCTGCTTTAGCTGGATCCATGAGATCAGCTTCTGTTGCCGCGGCTTCAGGTACATTTCTACCGATCAAACCATGAGATTTGCGAAATGCATCTGTCAGGTTTGTGACGAAGTAATTACCAAAACGGGATTCAAACATGACATTCATACGCCAGTTTTTACCCATTTTGACAGCTGTACCAAAAGAAGCGCTATAATCGGGTGTTGGTTTACCTAAATACCAGCCGAGTGCACCTGTGTCCTTTGCTCTACCAGCGTCAACATCGGCTTGTGTCGGTGTCATCATGACAGGATTCCATCCTGCGCGAACACCAGCACCGCCCGCAGTGAAGAAAGCAAGGAGCGTTGCATCGTCATCAGCTGCACCATCGCCATTTGTATCGATTGGATACTTTTTAGAGCGATCAAGTTTCGCACCGAAAAAAGAACCAGGAGACCAACCTTCGGTTAAGAAGTTCCGGGAGCGGGGATAAGAACCACCCACTTTTTGTTCCGGAGCACCACCAAGGCTAACAACCGTTTCTTCCAGGTAGGAAATGCTTGCAAATATATCGACTGACATTGAAGAGTTACGTAGAACACTTGCATCTACACCGGCTTCCCAACCAGAGGCATCGATTTGCCCAATGTTAGAAAGCTGTGTTCTGAAAAAACCACCAGAAGGCGGATACGCACGTTGAATCAGTGCATCTTCTACTGTACGGCTCCATGTCTGAAAATCAACCGCGAGTCTGTCGTTTAAAAAAGCGACTTCACCACCGAATTCAATTTCGGTTGAGACTTCCGGTTTCAAACTTGGGTCACCCACATTCCCAGGGGAAAGTCCGGGACCAAATTCAGAAGCCCAAGGCAAGAAAGTTGTATACTGGTCAAAAGCACCAGGCTGTTGACCGGCTTGACCCCAAGCCATCCGTAGTCTTAATGTGGACATAGGACCAATTGCTCCCCCCGTCATAGCCGTGGGGATGAAAGATAAATTAAACCGCGGATAGGTAATGGTGCTGAAGTCAGCGCCAAATGCACTGTTCGCATCTTGTCTAATACCGGCAGTAGCGTATAACCAGTCCAAATAACCTATTCTGGTCTGCATCATAAGTCCAGCTTCAATGACTTCCGAAAATCCTGAGCCAGCAGAGTTAGAACCTAAGGCGCCCAGTACTTGAAGACCGGGACCAGGGAACTGTTGTCCACCACCGTCCATGCTTTTATTAATGGTCTGGAAAGCCTGGAAGCCCACTACAGATTCGGTGCTAATATCGCCAAAGTTTTTGGCGTAATCACCTTTCACATCCATTGTGTAGACTTTCTTGTCATTCTTTCCTTTGTATAGGGCACCCTGTGGGGCATAGCCCATTTTACCATCCACTGCATATCCGAACGGCGTCAAGTTGGTACTTTTATTCAACGTGGTGTTCATGCCAAAGGTACCGGAAAGATTTAAACCATCGGCGAGCTTATAGCTGGCTTGCAGCGAGATCGTTGTGTTGTCACCTTCATTGTTCAAAGAACGGTAGGTGGTTTCACGAGCTGTTGCAAAGGCAACTGAGCCGGTGGCATTTTTGTATGTCACATACTCCGGTTTTCCCATTTGAATCAGGGAAGTAGTACCATAAATGTTGTTATTGTTTTGAATCGTGTTATGATCTGTGTACGTATAGTTCGTAGATACACGAAGCCGCAGTCTATCTGTCGGCACAATATTTAGCGTAGCACTAACCATAAACTGATCACGCATGTCATTCGAACCTGGTTTGGTTGGGTCCGAATATCCAACAGGTGCGCCATTTAGTGTGGCATTCTCATCGTAAGGACCATCACTATTAACATAGCGTAGGCTAGCAAAATAGGTCGCACCAGGGGCGCCACCGCGAACCGAAGCAGAAATAGTGTTGTTACTACCTGAGTCATAAAGTTCACATGGGAAACACTTACTTGCCACTTCATACGGTTTTACGCTGGTTCCAAGCCATTTATTCATAGTATCCGCTGTAGCTTGGTCACGAGCAAACCCAGAGTTGGGTTTCCAACGACTTTCATCGTAGCTGCTTGAAGCACTGCTTACTTCTACTGAGAATTGTGGTTTGGAAATTGCACCCTGTTTGGTAAAGATCTGAATGATCCCATTGGCAGCTTGAGTCCCATAAAGTGAAGCCGCAGCTGCACCTTTTAAGATTTCAATCCGTTCAATAGCATCAGGGTTGATCTCATCCAGGCGAGATGGCGTACCACCGGGTCCTACACCGCTGGCGGTATTATCAACACGCACACCATCAATGTAAACCACTGGTTCATTCGACTGGGAAAGGGTTGAGGTTCCGCGAATACGAATTGAAGCGCCTTCGCCATTCAAACCACCGTTTGGTAGCATAATAACGCCTTTTTCACGTCCTTGAAGAATATCCGAAAAATTAGTGATCGGTGCATCTTCTAGGCTCTCCATATTCACTATACCTACAGAATTACCAATTTTGGATTTTTCCACAGCTGTACCGGCACCGGTAACAACGATCTCATTGAGATTCAATGCAGCAACAGACAGACCGAAGTCTGCAGATGCAGCACCGTCAGCTGGGACATCCACATTGGCTGAACTACTCGCGTAGCCAATATAGTTAGCATTAAGTCGCTGAGCGCCTGCGGGTACCCTACTTATAGTGTATTCACCATTGACGTCTGTTGCTGCACCAAGGTTGGTGCCGACAACGAGAACGTTGGCGCCCACTAAAGGGTCCCCATTATCAGCGTCAGTGACGCGACCAGATACAGAACCTTCCTGCGCAAAAAGAAATGTGGACATTCCTATTAGCAGGAGAAATGTTGTACCCAATCTGGGAATCATAGCTTTATTCATTAAGCCTCCTTAAGGTTAAATAAATCTCTTCGGAAAGATTGACTGAAAAAGTATACACTTATACGACATGAGTATGACCCCTCCGGTCATCTTCTCTCCTAAGTGATGCTAATAGGGATATAGAATACGAGTCAATATGTTTTTTTTGCAATTTTTTTTGCGAAATTCTCTACATTTCCATAAGTCAAACTACTTTAGGTTGATTTAAATTACCTTTATGCGTCTGTGGGTCAGAACTTTAATTCGCAACAGTTTTTTTCAGGTTGGCGCTGGTATTATCGTAACAATGTTCTTAGGCGGCGCTCTGCTGCAGTGGCTTGAACCTGGGGAGATTTCTGAGGGTGATAACCCTTACTGGTGGGCAATTGTAACCATGACGACCGTTGGATATGGTGATTATTCGCCGGGAACACCTGAAGGTCGAGTTTTTGCCGTATTAATCATGTTTATTGGTATTTCACTTGTTTCGCTGCTCACAGCATCAATATCATCCATTTTTGTTGCTCAAAAAATTCGGGAGGGAAAAGGTTTGGAAAAACTGAATTTAAACGATCATTTAATTCTTTGCGGTTGGAATCCAAATGGCGAAAGAATGCTGAATGCTATGCAGTTTTTAAATCGTGGAAAAAAGGAAAACTTGGTTCTTATCAATGAATTGAATGAGGAAGAGGTAACTCAACTGAAAAATCGTTACCGCGATTTGAAGATTGACTTTGTTTCAGGGGATTTTACGCAGGAAGAAATATTAGAACGAGCTAGTGTTAGAAAAGCGAATACTGTTGTTGTAATACCAAATACTACCGGTTCAGAGGTAGCCACATATGATGAGAAAACAATCTTTGCGACATTAACAATAAAAAGTATCGATCCAGCCATACGTGTTGTGGCATACCTGTTAGATAGAGAAAACCTGACCCATATTAAACGTGCGGATGCGGATGAAGTAGTGATTGGAGATGATTTTAGTGCCCATATATTAACTTCTCATGTCCTAGATCCAGGTCTGCCTCAAATCGCCCGGCAATTAATTTATAGCCGTTCTAACTCGCGCATCAAACGAGTGGATATCCCATCTGAATTTGTTGGAAAAACTTATGATGAGCTATTTGATCATTTTAGAAATAAGAATGGATCTGTTTTGATTGGAGTTTTTTCAGAAGATGCTAACTTGGGGATTGGAGCGATCCTGTCATCGGATGCATCAGCGCTGGATTCTTTTATTGAACGAAAATTGAAAGAAGGAGGTATCTCTCTACAAGAAGAGAGTAAAATCAATGTTGTTGTAAATCCACAGGATGGCTATACGATCAGTGAAGAAGAACGAGCCATCGTAATTCCTTGAGGCAAGCATGAATAATGAACGATTAAAAAAATTCGCCATTTTTTCTGATTTGACTGATGATGAATTAAACCATTTTGGTGATGCGCTTAAAGAAGTACAAATGGAAAAAGGTCAGCAATTTATAACCGAAGGAGAAGAAGGGGATTGTATTTACTTGCTACTTGAAGGTGAGGTTCAAATCAATCAGGCTTTAACGTTATCCATGAATAAAAGCGAATCAGATAACCGTGAGAAAGCGATTTTAAAGCTATCAAGCGATATCAATCCGCTTTTTGGCGAAATGTCCATGTTTAACGATGGTGACCGCAGAACTGCCAATGTTCGAGCTGAAACGGCATGTATATTGGTTAAATTGGATAAATCAGATTTGTACAATATTTGCGAAAAAAATCCAAATATTGGATTCAAGGTTATGCGCAATTTGGGTCGAATCATTTCCGGTAATTTGGTAAAGGCTAATCAAAACGTACTAAAATTGACCACAGCATTCAGTCTAATTTTAGAAAGGTAGCATTCTATCTTCATTTGATTTTTTCAATACATTAGATTAAAACTTCATGTCAACGCCACAACTTGATAAAACTTATAACTGGGATAAGCTGGAAGATCGTTGGTATCAACATTGGCTGGATCATGGCTATTTCCATGGGGATGATACATCCTCAAAAAAATCGTATTCAATTGTAATTCCTCCACCAAATGTCACTGGTATGTTAACTATGGGCCATGTGCTAAATAATACCATTCAGGATATATTGATCCGTAAAGCCAGGATGGATGGAAAAAATGCTTGTTGGATCCCTGGTACGGATCATGCATCTATTGCCACCGAAACTAAAGTGGTTGAAATGCTCGAATCTCAGGGAATATCTAAAAATAGCATTACACGTGATGAATTCATCGCGCATGCCTGGGATTGGAAAGAAAAATATGGTGGGATCATTATAAACCAACTGAAAAAACTGGGATGTTCTTGTGATTGGGGGCGGGAACGATTCACAATGGATGAGGAATATTCTCGAGCAGTTTTAGCATCATTTGTCAAACTATATGATAAAGGCCTTATTTACCGTGGCCACCGATTGGTAAACTGGTGCCCCGTATCCAAATCAGCTATTAGTGATGAGGAAGTGATCCATAAAGAATTAAATGGCAAACTATGGCATCTTCGATATCCGATAACAGATGAAGATGAATGTATAGTCGTGGCCACAACCCGCCCCGAAACCATGCTTGGGGATACAGCAGTTGCGGTTCATCCTGATGACGATCGATATAAATCCCTTATTGGGAAAACCGTTACTCTACCATTGGTGAATCGTGAGATTCCAATCATTGCTGATGCACATGTCGATCCTGAATTTGGTACCGGATGTGTAAAAGTTACACCAGCCCATGACCCGAATGATTTTTCTATAGGCAAACATCATAACTTGGAATTCATCAATATTATGAATAATGATGCTTCTTTGAACACAAATGTACCCAGCAAATTTCAATCGCTTACACGGGAAGCAGCACGGGAAGCAGTCGTTGCCAATTTAGAAGCTGAAGATGGAATTGATAAAATTGAGGATTATACCCACAATGTGGGATATTCTGAACGAGGGCAGGTACCAATTGAATATTATATGTCAGAGCAATGGTATTTGAAAATGGATGAACTTTCAAAACCGGCTCTGAAAGCAGTCAATTCTGGCCAGATCAAGTTTCACCCTGATCATTGGAAAAAGACCTATAATCATTGGATGGAGAATATCAATGACTGGTGTATCAGTCGGCAGTTATGGTGGGGACATCAGATTCCTGTTTGGTACCACAATGAGGATTCAACACAATTACACGTATCGGTGGATGGTCCAGAAGACCCGGAGAACTGGACTCAGGATGAAGATGTGTTAGATACTTGGGCTTCATCTTGGTTATGGCCTTTTAGCGTTCATTCTTGGCCTGAAAAAAATCAGAGTCTAACAACATTTTATCCAACCGATGCACTGGTGACAGGGCCAGATATCATATTTTTCTGGGTGGCCAGAATGATAATGTCCGGCTATGAATTTTTGGATGATCTTCCCTTTAAAGACGTTTATTTCACATCCATACTTCGGGACAAAACAGGGAAAAAATTCAGTAAATCCTTAGGCAATTCACCCGATCCATTTGATTTATTTAAAGAATACGGTACGGATGCGGTACGCTTTGGGATTATGCTTATGGCACCACAAGGAATGGATGTTTTATTCTCTAATTCTCGGCTTGAAGTTGGAAGAAATTTTATGAATAAGATTTGGAATGCATCTCGCTTTGTTCAGATGAATCTCGAAGAAGGTAAAGCTCCAGAAATTGATCTGAAATCAGTTGAATTAGACTTGCCGGAACGGTGGATTTTAAGCCAACTGAACCAGACAGCAATCAAGGTGAATCGCCAATTAGACCGTTTTCATTTTAATGAAGCGGCCAAGGCAATCTATGAATTTACTTGGAGCGATTTCTGCGATTGGTATATTGAAATTGCCAAAACGCGGTTCTATGGAGAAGATGCGGAAAAAGCAAATGTTGCAAGAGCGGTATCGGTTCATGTAATTAAAGGTATTTTGAGATTATTGCACCCTTATGCACCCTTTATTACTGAAGAACTGTGGGCCCATTTCCGTAATGAAAACGATGCAGATTTAATTGTAACCCTTTGGTTAAATGGCGATTCATCCTTTGAAGACAAAGAAGCAGATGATTCTATAACACTGTTAAAGGATATAATTACGGCAGTTCGTACCATTCGAAGCGGTATGAATGTACCTCCCGGGAAAAAAGCAGATTTAGTGATTCGTAATGTAAATGGAAACAAAACACTTATTGAATCATTTGATAAAATTATTCGCACCTTAGGAAAGGTTGATGACATGACATTAGGACAGGATTTGAAAAAACCCGATCAATCTGCCACAGCCGTAGTACAAAAAATGGAACTGTTTGTTCCGCTCAAAGGATTAATAGATTCAGAGCAGGAATATGCACGTCTTTCAAAACGTTTGGGTGAACTGGAAAGACATTTACTTGGTGTAAAGGAAAAACTTGAAAATAAAAATTTTATGAGCTCTGCTCCGGCCAATGTAATTGAAAATGAAAAGACAAAACTGCAGGATATGACAACAGAATTCGAACTTGTAAAAGCTAACCTGGAAATGCTTCAATGAAGAAAATTATCGGAATTATTACTTTGATGGCCTTCACCTTAGGTCAATCAAACCATGCCACCATGACTATGTATAAGGATGGGTTTGCCCTCATCAAACAGCCCGTTGCGTGGAATATGCAGCCGGGTGAAAGCAATATATCATGGGATATACTTCCTTCTGGTTTGATCAAAGATTCTCCATTTTTGACCCTTGACAATGCAACCGTTAACATGCAACGTCTCAATCGGGATGTGTTCCATTTTGCAGATCGTCTTTATGACTTTTTAGGTCAAACCGTTGATATCAAACTTATCAATGATAAAGCTATGACTGGCACACTTGTGGAGGTAACAAGTAATACTATAACTATACAGCGTAGACGGTCCGTCATTTCTTTTAACCGGAATCGTATTGATTATATTAATGCCCCTGGGTCACTGGAAAATGTCATGTATAAGCCCTCCCTCACGTGGAATATTTCACCAAACAAGAAATTGGGGCCTGTAAGAGGAAACCTTATCTATCTTTCCAAAGGGTTTGACTGGAATGCTATTTATCGACTTATTTTGGATGAATCGGGTAATGGAGCAGAATTTTTGGCCGAAGCTTATATAAACAATAACAGCAATCTGGATTTTGAGAATGTATCGCTTCAACTGGTAGAAGGAAACTTAAAGCAGAACGGTCATATGAATGTACCACCCTTAATGATGAAAACCATTGATTCATCCCAAGAGAATGCGGAACCCCAAGAAGATCAATTGGGTGATTACCATATCTATCAATTAGGAGGCAAGATTGGTCTCATGGGAGAAGAAAGTATCACTACCCGTCTCTATGCATCAAAAAGGGTTTCCTTTCAGAAAACATATTTATTTGAAAATGACGAACGTAGCCAGCGCGAAGAACCACTCGCAATTGAATATCAAATTGCCAATATACAAAACAATAATTTGGGTGTACCCTTGCCACAGGGAAAAATTCAATTATACCAAACGGGGAATCAAGGAAATATTGAATTTGTAGGTGAAGATGAGATTCGGCAGGTGCCCAAAGGGGCTACGGCCACCATTGTTTCTGGTCGAGCCTTTGATGTAATGGGAAAGCGAACTGTTTTGAATTATGACCGGCAACGAAAAAGTGAAGAAGGAACTATCAGCATTGAAGTTAAAAATACTCTTGCTTCAGAAATCAAAATTCGCATGATTGAACATATTTATGGAGATTGGGTAGTGCGGGATGCTTCTGCCAATTATCGCAAAAAGGATGCCTCTACTATTCACTTCCCATTGACCATTCCTGCTAACGGATCTCAGACTGTTACCTATACCTACCGAAAGGAATGGAATTAATTTCTAGTGCCTGAAAAGGCTCCCACGCTATCTACATCACTTCATTCCATTAAAGGTATCGGCCCGACCAGGGCAGACGCACTTTCAGCTATCGGTATTCATATCGTTGCGGACTTTCTCCATTATTATCCCCGAAAACATTTAGACCGCACATCAATTACATTAATCTCTAAGCTTCAAAAAGACAAAGAGGCCACTGTAGTTGGAAATGTGGAAGCAGCGGGCATACGACAGGGTAAACGTCGCCAGTACTTTCAGGCAATTTTATCTGATGGGAAAGGGATGCTAAACCTCACATGGTTCAATGCTGCCCAGTATATGAAAAAAACAATTAAGATTGGTGACCGTCTTGCGGTAAGCGGGAAAGTGGAATTTTTTAACGGCTTACAGATTGTCCATCCAGAATACGATAAGCTAAAAGATGATGAGGATCCGGTTAATTCTGGTTTAGTGATTCCACTTTATTCGATACCAGCTGAATTGAAAAAAACACGTATTGACAGTCGGACCTTGCGACGCCTGATAAAGACTATTTTAGATTCACTGGAAGAAATTCCTGATCATTTTTCACTAGAATTCAGGAATCAGCATGATTTGTGTCCACTAAATCATGCCCTTAGGAATATCCATTTTGCTGAGTCAGTATCAGTATTAAGTGAAGCAGTAAATCGGTTAAAATTTGACGAACATTTTTTTCTTCAATTGCTGATGGCCGTGCGTAAGTCTTCAATCCAGCAAACAGGAGCAAAAGCACTTATCAAAATTGGCCCTCAAGTTAAATTGATTTCAGATAATTTAGATTTTGAATTGACGAGTGCTCAAAAGAAAGTTATCAAAGAAATTAAGAATGATATGGCACGGCCATTCTCCATGAATCGACTTCTTCAAGGGGATGTAGGCTCAGGAAAAACCATTGTATCAACATTAGTAGCTGCCATTGCTGTGGCCAATAACGTTCAGGTGGCAGTAATGGCTCCAACGGAAATTTTAGCTCAGCAGCATTATGAGTCATTTAAAATTTATGCTGAAACGGCCCGTATGACCTGTGCTATTCTTGTGGGTGGTACCCCAGCAAAGGAAAGAAAATCTATCCTCGATGGTTTGGTAAGTGGACAGATTGATATTATTATCGGTACTCATGCTCTGATTCAACAAGATGTAGCATTCAAGGAACTAGGACTGGCTATTGTAGATGAACAACATCGCTTTGGTGTCCTCCAGCGGGGTGATCTCACTAGGAAAGGGTTCAATCCTCATTTTTTAGCCATGACGGCCACACCCATTCCCCGCACATTGGCCATTACTTATCATGGCGATATGGATCTATCGATCATTGATGAAATGCCTAGAGATCGAATCCCCATTATCACTAAAGTTGTTGATGAAACCAGGCTGAAAAAAATTTATACATTTATGAAAGAAGAAGTAAAAGCTGGTCGCCAGTGTATGGTAGTTTATCCCTTAGTGAAAGAAACAGAAAAGTCCGATCTGGCGGCAGCAGTGGAAATGCATGAAGATCTTTCAGAAAATGTTTTTTCTAAATTAAAAGTGGGACTCATTCATGGGCGTATGAAAAAAGATGATAAAGACGAAGTCATGGGTGCCTATGTCCGTAATGATATCCATATTCTCGTATCCACCACTGTAATCGAAGTGGGAATTGATATTCCCAATGCTACGGTAATGCTCATTGAATATGCTGATCGTTTTGGATTAACTCAACTTCACCAATTGCGAGGTCGTGTAGGGAGGGGAAGTGAAAAAAGTTACTGCATTCTCGTACGCCGCAACTTTACAGAAAATTCAAAAAAACGACTCCGTATTATGGAATCCACTAATGATGGGTTTGTGATTTCCGATGAAGATTTAAAGTTACGGGGGCCAGGGGAATTTTTTGGTATACGCCAAAGTGGGTTTTTAAAATATAAGATCGCTAATATGATTACAGATGGACATATCTTAAGAAAAGCCCGCGAATCTGCATTTGAATTGGTCAAATTTGATCCCAATTTAAACCAACCGGAAAATGAATTGATCCGAATCCGTTTTATGAATGAATATCAGGATAAATTAGACCGAGCGAATATTTCCTGAATATATTAGATTATTCGACTTATCCCCCGATATAGTGTATTTTCCCCGGCTATTTTTGAAACATTATTAATTAAATTGAATTAAAGTTATTTCAAGAGGTAAATCATGGCAGAAGAACAACTAAAAAAAGAAGATCAATTATTCATCCACTTGGTGAATACTTTTGTCCAAAGCGCCTGGATATCGCTAGGAAAAGTCAAAAGCCCCGTTACCGATAAATTGGAGCGAAACCTAGAACAAGCAACTTATTATATTGACTTACTGGGTATGCTCCAGACCAAGATGAAAGGGAATCTAAGCGAATGGGAAGAACAGTATATTATCCACAGCCTGAGTGAATTGAAACTCAATTTCATTGATGAACAGAAAAAGAAGAGTGAAGAAACAGTGAATTCAGATAATGATAAAAGTTCATGAATGATTTTATCGCTAGCTAAATCTGCTTCAGTTACTGGTTCTTTGTCAAGCTTAGTTTCAATTTTGTAATCCAAACTATGAAATTCTATCAATTGTTTACCAGCTTTTTTTACTGCATCAATTGCTAGCGATAAATTGTGTGAATCGCTTTGAAATGGTATATTCTGGTTCATTCAGATTAATTAATCGATGTAGTCAGTAACTCGTTTCTCTTCATCGCTAAAAATAACCCCAATAGTTCTTAACAAAGTAATATTGTTGTTCTTGCAAAAATCTAACAGTTGTTTCAAATAGTTTGTGAATTCATTTTTTTTGTTATTTTTTAATAATATAGTATATAGATCTCCGTGATCCAGCATCAATATTTTTTCATTTCGTAGCACATTACAAATTTCTTTAACATCTGTTTTCTCGTTGAATTGAAGGATTTTG
>LUMJ01000047.1_pt1 | contig 42453 bp, 26 predicted proteins | sample 729631 | NCBI WGS metagenome assembly LUMJ01 (sample SAMN03860266, study PRJNA289734) | marine metagenome | biome: seawater column; feature: ocean; material: water; isolation source: Red Sea water column Station 22 - depth 500m | place: Saudi Arabia: Red Sea | collected 2011-10-15 | depth 500 m
TATTCATCTTGGTCTCCTCACCTTGTTAACTTGATTGTTCAATTCCAAGTTTGGCACATTGCGATGCCGTTTGAGGGGGGAGACCATTCCATCGTTGATATTACTTCAACCAATCAATTAGGTGTTGGTACTGACTTCATTGAACTTACCAAAACACCCGCTACATTAACAGACCTCGGGCTAGGCGGCACTTCGTTGCAAAGTGAAAGTGAAGCTGAAAACGCGCTTACACAGATAGATAGTGCGCTTGAGATAGTCGGAGAAAGTAGAGCTTTCTACGGTGCTAAAATTAATCAGATGTCATCCGCTATTAGAAATAACGCAATTGGCCTTGAGAATATAAGCAACGCTCACTCTCAAATAACTGACGCTGACTTCGCTTCAGAAACTGCATTACTTACTCAAGCACAAATAGTTGAACAGGCGAGCATTTCTGTTCGAGCTCAAGCTAAGTCTAGTGATGAGCAGGTATTGGGATTGTTGCAAAAGACGGTTAGTTAAAGCTAATAGTTGTAGGAACTAATCATGTGTCGTTCGAGTAAGATATAAAATTTAATAAGTTTTGACTAAAAGTATAACTTATTAGGTGATAGTATTACTTTGGTCAAATCCTTGGGCGACTGCGCAGTTAACTCTAGCGATACGAACTAGAGTGCATACGTCAGACAAAAGATTAAAATAAATACAAGCACAAAACAGGAAGCGAATGTGTTTTACTTCTACTATCCAGCCGAACTAGAAAGTTCATTAGGTCCAGCTAGTGTTTCCATAAAAACAAGTGACGAAAACATAACAAATGTTGAGCTATTGAGAAGACTCTCAATTGAGCCCAGCCAAGATAATTGCTATCTCTTTTATCCAACTCTTAGTTCTTTGTTATCTCAGTGCCTATTAAATTTAGATGTGCGTTCCAAGGTTGTTTCATACTATGAAACTATGTCTAACGAACTATTTGAACTAAAAAAGAAGAATAGAAATTCTCTTACTTGTGTTGGTATATCCATAGTTGGAAATAAAGAGTTTAATACGGCGTTAAATGGAATAGCCTATAAAGTTACATATTCTAATAAGAATAGTAGTTTGGAAGGCATGTTAGCTGACTTTTTTATTCGTAAAAACAAAGAGCTGAAGAAAAAGGTGGGGAGTCTTTCTGCAATTTCACAATTTGTAGAGGAAATTCACATATCAGAAAGCGACATGCAATCAGAGTTAGAATTTGTTAAAGATTCCCTTTTTATCAAGACATCCTTTGGCAAATCTTCCGATATAGCGTCATCAATAGATCTTCTTCACGAGAAATCAGAATATATAGCGCAATTGAAAAAGAATTATGAAGAGCTAAAAACACAAAATTTTAATGTAACTGCCGAGTTGAAAGCACATGTAGCGGAACAGGAAAGCCTTAAAAAAGACCGTGAGCGTGCAATTCATCAAATACAGGTTCTTCAAGAGTCGCTCGTTGAGAAGCATCAGGAAATTTCAATAAAAGAATCGGAATTCGAAAATAAGTATTCGAAGCAACTAGCCGAACTAAATAAAGAAAATGACGAACTCTTGGCTGCGTTAAAGGTAGCTGAAGCTGAACAAATATCAGCTCAAGAGTCGTTGGATAATTCGATAAAAGAAATTCAAAACTTGCAGGAGCTTTACGAAGTAAAGTCGATAGATGCAAATAGATTAGCGACATTGAACAGTGAGCTTGAGAAAGAAAACAGAGTATTAGCTACAAAAATTTTAGATGTAAATGAAGAACAGATGAATTTGTCTCTTTTATATAGTTCAGCTACCGAACGAGCAGAAAGGGACAGAAAGCAAGCTATAGCAAAACAGAAAGTTCTAGAGCGAGAGCTAACAAGATTCAAAACGCGAAATGCTGAGATAACGCACAAATATAGCTCGCTACGGTATAAAATGTTTTGTATCAATAGGGAGCTAGAATTAATTCAATCTTCCCCATTTTGGAAAGGCAGTAGGCTCTTAAAAAATCTGAAGTCAAAGCTCAATAAAAATAAAATATCAGAATCTGTAAAGGCGGATATAGCACTTATAGCAACGAGCGAATACTTCGATTTTGATTGGTACCTTGAAACGTATAGTGATGTGCAAGAAGCTAATGTAGATCCAGCCCAACATTATTTGATTGCTGGAGCAGAAGAAGGGCGCCTACCTGGGCCCAATTTTGACGGGAACTGGTATCTTGAGCGATATCCTGACGTCGCAGAGGCAGAAATAAACCCCTTATTGCACTTTATAAAGTGTGGTAAGAGAGAAGGTCGTGTGCCATCGCCAAAGATGCTAGCTGACAAAAGAAAAGGCTGAGGTGAGTATTATGTCAGTAAATAAGCTTTTATGGCTTGGTTGCGGAGATTGCGAAGGTTTAAAGTATTTCCATTCTCAATTTGATGAAATGCTGCTCATCGATGCGAGGCATTTAGATGAGTTAGCAATTCCAGAAAATTTTAAGGGTTCTTTTAAACAATTAGTTGTCTCGACTGAAGAAAGTCTATCTACTTTTAAAGAAACCAACATCCCTGAATTATCTTCACTTAATAGCATCGGTTGCTTTCTGTCAAATTTTCCTGGCTTGAAAGTCGAAAATGAACGGGAAGTTCACACAAAAAATGTGGTTGATATTGTTCACGACTTTTTTTCAGGTGCTGATAAAAAAACACTTGTTTTGGATATACCTGACTCTCAATTTGAACTGCTAAGCAGTCTTTCCGCTGAAAACGCCTTAAACATTATTGATGAAATAATAGTCTGGAGTGTACCTCAAGATTCTGAATGGCAAGAAACGGAAGACTCTATAAAGCTCTATTTAGAAAATAACGGTTTTGTCTCTTTTACAAGAGGGGAGAATTTTAGTGGATACAATTGGGTGCACTTTATTCCAAATCCACTATTTTTCAAGTTGAGAGCGTTAAGTGAAAAGTCAAGCGAGCTGGAAAATAAGTTGAAAGAAGAAAATAAAAAAAATAAAGAACTTCAAGAGAAGTACGAATTGCTCAAGCGAACCGGTACTCGACTCGAGTCACAAATAGAGCTAATTCAGAAGCTTATGTCATTTGACTCTTAGTAAAAAGATTTAGGTAGTTTACTAAAATGGAAAAAAATATATTACGCGAAGCGAACATTCTTTTTCACAAGGGTGACTTCGACGAAGCAGTGGCACTTTACAAACAAGCTCAGCAAACTTATTCGGACCTCTACGAGAGTTTAGAATTAGTAATTGAATATACAGAACGCCTAAGCTCAAAAAGCTTGCCCGTTAAAGTTTTGAAACAGGCAGTAAATAAAGATCGATTTGGTAATACTATTAGAGAAAAAGTCGTCATAGATAAAAAAGATCCTCGTTTAGTGTTAGTAAAGCCAGAGTCTTTGGAAGATTATTATTTCGATCAGATAGTAGAATCAAAACTCTTTGATCCAGAATATTATCTTTCTCGATATTACGATGAATTAACTGGTGTTGATAATCTTCTTGATAATTTCCTCAATGAAGGGATTGAACAGAAGCGCAACCCTTCAAGTATGTTTGATACAGAATTCTATTTAAAACATAATCCAGATGTTGCACAAGCTGAGGTTAATCCATTTTTACACTATGTTGGAAATGGTCGCTTCGAAGGCAGAGAGGCCATTCCAAAGCCATATGACTCACCCTATGTAGTTGCTCCAGCAGAATATATTGAACGTTTGCCAACAGACGAAATATGCGACACTAAAGCCGTAAGAGCGATATGTTTTTATTTACCTCAATTTCATGCAATTCCAGAAAACGATGAATGGTGGGGAAAAGGATTTACAGAATGGACCAACGTCAAACCTGCTAAGCCTCAATTCGAAGGTCATTACCAACCACATGTTCCAGACGACTTCCTGGGATACTACAATTTGTTAGAGAAAGAAACTCAACGAAAGCAAATTGAACTTGCTAAGCAATATGGTATTGAGGGCTTCTGCTATTACCTCTATTGGTTCTCTGGCCAAAGGTTATTGGAACAACCATTGGATAACATGTTAGCCGATAAAACGTTAGACCTTCCGTTTTGTGTGTGTTGGGCAAATGAGAACTGGAGTAGGCGCTGGGATGGTTTAGATAATGATCTTCTTATGGTGCAAGACTATTCTCCAGAAGACGACATTGCGTTCATAGAAAATACCTCGAAATATCTCAAAGATGAGCGGTACATTAAAATAAACGGTAAACCTCTTTTAATGATTTATCGACCGAATCTATTTCCTGATATGAAGGCAACAGCAAAGCGTTGGCGAAAGTGGTGTCGTGAAAATGGAGTCGGTGAAATATATCTTGCGTACCCGCAGTCTTTTGAGTCAGTTCCGCCTGAAGAATATGATTTCGATGCTGCAGTCGAGTTTCCGCCAAATAAAAGTAATCCTCCGAATATTACAGAGTTTCAAACCCCTATAGTTGAGGACTTTCAGTCAACAGTATATGACTGGAGAGTGTTTGTCGAAAGAAGTAAAAGCTATAAGGATGTTGATTATACTCTCTTTAGAGGACTCACTCCGTCTTGGGACAATACTGCACGTAAAAAGAACAAAGGCACTGTTTTCCAGAACAGCTGCCCAAAACTCTTTGAGCAAAATGCGGTTGATGCCTTCAACGAAGCCAAAAGGTCTTCCAATACTAAAGATGAACAAATTGTTTTTATAAACGCATGGAACGAATGGGCAGAGGGAGCCCATTTAGAGCCCGACCAAAAGTATGGCTATGCGTGGCTTCAAGCAATTAAGAATGCCCATGAACTCATAAATAAAAAAAAAAATAAGATAATAATAGTTAGTCATGACGCTCATCCTCATGGAGCCCAGATTCTTTGCTTAAATATGGCAAAGGAGTTTAAGCAGAAGCTAGGTATTGATGTAGAACTCATAGTACTCGGTGAAGGCGTTATGCTTAAAAAGTATGCACAATATGCAGCAGTTCATCAATTTAATTTAGAAAGCATGAGCGCGCATGATATCTCAGAGAGGTTAAAACGGGTTAAGAATAGCTCTTTAGGCGTTGCGATCGTCAATACTACAGTATCCGGCACAATCACTCCCTATTTAAAGAAAGAAGGGTTTAATGTTGTTTCTTTGATTCATGAGCTTCCTAACGTACTCAAAGATATGCATTTGGAAAAGCACGCAGAACTTATTGCTCAGAATGCCGATCAAATTGTATTTCCTGCTCATCAAGTACTTCACGGTTTCGAGAGCTTTATTGGGAAAAAGCTATTTGATACTCAAATTAGACCCCAAGGTATTTACTTGCCTAGTATTTTACGTGATGGTCAAAATAAAGAGCATGTAAAAAATGAGGTTAAGAGGGAACTTAAAATTCCACTAACTTCACAAATAATCATGTGTGCTGGATATGCGGACCATAGGAAAGGCTTTGACATTTTTGTTGAATCTGCAATGGCTGTAATGTCAAGAAACGAAAATGTTTACGCATTATGGTTGGGGCATTGGGACAAACCTTTTGTAACTGAGGTCTTAACTAACGTTACAGATAAAAAGCTTAGAGAGAGATTTATTCTCCCTGGTATTGTGGATGACCCTCGCCGGTATTATGTTGCAGCTGATGTTTATGCTTTAACATCAAGAGAAGATCCATTTCCCTCTGTTGTATTAGAGGCTTTAGATGCGTTGACCCCTGTTGTAGCATTTAAAGACAGCGGCGGATTCGAAAATCTATTGTCACGGGACTGTGGACTATTGGTAGAAAAAGGAAACGTCAGTGCGTACTCAAATGCATTGGCACAAATAATCGATGATGTTGAGCTATCTCTATCTCTGGCAAAGCAAGGTCAGGCAATAGTAAAGGAAGAATTAAGTTTTTATCATTACTTATTTGATTTAATGCAGTTTGGTGGAGCTTTCCTCCCAAAAGTATCTGTAGTAATCCCTAACTACAATTATGAAAAATACATCGAAAGCAGGTTAACGTCAGTATTTTCTCAAACATATCCTATTTTTGAAATTATTGTGTTAGATGACAAATCTACTGACAATAGCGTCAAAAAAATCGAGGAAGTTCTGAAACGAACAAATATCCCATCAAAACTTATTGTTAACGAAACAAATTCAGGCTCCGTTTTCAAACAATGGCGTCGAGGAGCGGAAGTCGCCTCTGGAGACCTCCTTTGGATTGCAGAGGCAGATGATCTTGCTGAACCTACATTCTTAGAAAAGTTAGTACATCAGTATCAAGATTCTAATGTTGTGATGGCATTTTCCCAATCAAAACAAATCGATCAAGATTCCGTTAAATTAGCTGATGACTATAAAGATTACACTAGCGACATTGGTGACTATTGGGAAGAAGATTATATTATTGAGGGAAGCGATGAAATTAAACGTGCGCTGTGTGTTAAAAATACAATACCAAATGTGAGCGGTGCAATATTTCGTAGGGACTCGTTTAAGGAAACAATGGATAAACTAGATTCTGAGTTAGCCTTACTAAAGGTAGCTGGAGACTGGCTGGTTTACTTGGAGATATTGGCTAAAGGAAAAATTGCTTTCATTCACGAGTCGCTCAATTCGCATAGGCGGCATACATCAAGTGTAACTAAGAAGAATAATCATTTAGACGAGGTGGTTAGTATCCAAGAAAGAGTTTCTAGCCAATGGCCTATATCGAATACAATGAAGAAAAAGATAGATGATTATCGTGTTTTCTTAGAGAACTATTTTAATTAATTTGGGGAATACTAATAAAATGAGTATCAGAGTAGGTGTAGTAGGAATCGATCTCCGAAAGCTTAAAGGTGAGTTTGGTTCTCAGGCCTTACAGTCAAGTGGGAACAATTTTGGAAACATGCTTTTTACCAATGCGGTTTATAACCAAATAGAAAACTGTACCCATATTGGGTTTCATTTTGACAGTGCTAAAGTTAAACAAGAGTGCACTCACATAGTAATACCAGCGTCAAATTGGGTGAATAAAAAAGAGGATTGGGGGTTTCTAGCCGACCTGCTAATCGAAACCGATTTGCCAGTTTGTGTAGTGGGACTCGGAAGCCAGCTAGAAAACGAGTATGACATAGACGGCATTTCTGAAGGAACAAAACGATTTCTTCGTGTTATCTCAGAAAAGTCTACATTTATAGGTGTTAGAGGCTTATTTACGAAAAAGGTATTGGAAAACTTAGGTATATTTAATGTTCGAGCGCTTGGATGCCCATCTATATTCTCAAGGCGGAACATTCCAAAATTACGCGAATTTTCTACATCAAGTAGGTTAAGAATCGGCGTGGGTCCTACTCGTTATCATCTTCCAAATGCAAGTGAGTTGCATCATGATGATAAGCAAAGGGCACTTTATCAGTTTGCTTATGAAGAAGCATCATCTATTTATTATCAATCAGAAGCATTTGAAATCGGTTTGATGAATAGAGAAGATGTTTCATCAAAATTCGCTCTAGCACTCAATTATTATAACGAAGATGACGAAGAAAAATTTGTAGATATAATAATGTCGAAAGGCAAATATCACAAAGATCTAGATCAATGGATTGCGGACGTTAGGAAAGATGATCTGTATATAGGAACTAGAATTCACGGAGCCGTCACATCGATTTTAGCTGGAACACCCGCGATTCTCTTAACCCATGATAATCGTACTAGAGAGCTTTCGAAAATAATGGGCGTACCAAGTTTTGAGTTAAAGAGCTTTGACATGAGCCGCTTAAGGCAAATTCACACGCTTCTGCAAGATGTCGATTTCGACGCTACTACACCCGCGTGCGAACGTAACATAATTGGCTTCAAAGAATTCTATCAAGAAAATGGCCTCAATTTGATTGATTTTGAATTGTAAAAATACATTGAGGTGTTATTTAAAGCGCAGGAGATAGAAGTTTATTTTCTTTTATCTTCGCTTCTTTAAATTTCTTTTATCAGATACATACAGCACCTTAAAATTAATTACTTAGGATTTTAGTTTGGAAGAATTGATTGGCTCTTTAGAAGAAAGTGCGGTTTATTTAGATGATATGGACACGCATAGCGTAAAGGAGCTTGTAAATAAATTACGTGCTATTAAGAGCTTGTCAGAGTTTGAGTTTAAACAGAGCAGTTGTTTAAAAGTTATCCATGCGATAAACGTTTTATTACTATACAAATATAAAGAACTGCTTGGAGGACAAACTCATAACGAAAATGTGTATAGTTCCCGAAAATATATTTATGAAATAATAGAGAATATAAATAGTACTATAGAACGGACTAAACATCGTATTTCACTGACTGAAAAGTATAAAAAAATCGAAGAGCTTAATGTATGGCGTAATTCTCATGAAAAAGCTCACGAATACTCCGATGGAAGCGCTATAGAAAATGAAATTTTCGAAATAGTATCAAGCTGTAAAGATGTTTCACTTTATTCCAAAGAGCTAGGTGCGAATCAGACAAGTTGGGCTAAACTCTATCACTTTTCGGCAGACCGACACCATGCTCTTAAACCATTAGAAAGTTTCATTCGAAACAAGAATGTCCTAGAGCTAGGGTGTGGTTGTGGTGCAATTACTCGTTATTTGGGGGAAATATCCAATCACGTAGTGGCTGTCGAAGGAAGCGTCAATAGAGGTAAAGTTGCAGCAGAGCGATGCAGAGACTTACCTAATGTAAATATTGTTATCGACTTAATTCAGGATCTAGAGTTTGAAGCTCAATTTGACGTTGTAACTTTAATCGGGGTTTTGGAATACTCACAGATTTACGTTGATAGTGACGACCCAATCGGTCATGTTATTCAGAAAGCTAAACAATATCTGAAGCCTAACGGTATCTTAATTGTGGCTATTGAGAATCAGTTAGGGTTGAAGTACTTTGCTGGCGCGCCAGAAGACCACGGTGTTGGAATAATGGCTGGTATTAACGACATTTATACGAATAAAGATCCTATAACATTTGGTAAAAAAGAGCTTGAAACTAAGTTTATAAGTGAAGGTTTCAAAAAGGTAGATACTTATCTAGCGTTTCCCGATTATAAGTTACCCTCGTTGATCGTTCACCCTCTATACACACGCTCTCCCAATAAATTCGATTTATCAGATATCGTAGCTGGCACTGCTATACACGATGGACAACCGATAGCCAAACCTACATTTTCTCTAGAATCTACTTTAAGGTTGATAGAAAGAAATGGTTTATTACCTGATATGGCGAACTCACACTTATTTGTATGCCATAAAGCGCCACCTATATTCGAATACAAGCCTCAAGTCATAGCTTCTTATTTTTCTCCAAAGAGAAACCGAACCACGAGACAATATATTGAGTTTATTGATAATGGCGGTACAACTACGGTTAATAGAACTCAGTTTGATGAAAGTGGTTCATCAATAGTTACCGAAGAACAATTGGTAGAAGGAAATATTTATCGATTTTCTTTGCATAAAATTGTTCAAAGAGATAACTGGAAAGTAGAGGAATTAGTTCCTTGGTTTAAAGTATGGTTGAGTCAACTTAGAAAGTTTCAGATTGACGAAGGCTCAACAGGAAACCAACTAAGTCAAATTCCCGGGAAATACTTAGATGCACTCCCTCGAAATATGATAGTGAGTGCAACCAATGACATCGAGTTTATCGATTTAGAGTGGAATTACCCAGGTAACGTATATTTCGATTTAGTAGCATTTAGGGGCGTAGTTGTAACTTTAGGAGGTATTACCTCTGTCGCCCAACCCAACGATGCATCTTTTGTTTCTAGGATAAATCTAGTCAAATATTTATTACGCGAGCTTTCCATATCTGTCGATATCAATCAATTTCAGGGCGCGTTCAGAGAAATTAACTCCTATTTTTCCGCTTCATTCAATACGGGTAGTCTTAACGAGAATGCGTCTTTAGAAGAGTTTATTAATCTGCCCCATTTTACTGTAAGAGGTTCCAAAGAGGAGCAACAGACAAGGTTAGCAGAATTGTGTCTTTACTGGGCAGAAGAACCAAATGCCTTCTCTGAAGAAAAGACGGTAAAACAGAGCTTCCAAGCCTCTGCCTCTGAGCAAATATTTAACATCCAAATTCCGCACAAGCGAATTAATTCGCTAAGATTGGATATCTCAAATAAAGAAGGAATGTTCCTTCTGGGTGAATGTAAAATTCAAGCAAAGGATGGTAGCGTTGTTTGGGACTTAAATACTGAAGAACCAAACTATTCTGGGGTTGGGGAAATGGAGTTCTTAAGTCTTCAAGGGGGGAAGCAGATAGCTATTAAGAGTACCGGAAAAGATCCAAAGTTCACTTTAGATTTGTCTAATGTGGAAGAAGATGTTTTCGGCTCTGGTGCAGTATTATTATTGCGAATGAGTAGCTTTTTTTAGACTGACATGGAGCCAAGGAAAGTGCTAAGACATGCCGTTGTTTGTCATATATATTATCAAAACCACGTAGAAAAAGCGCTCGAATATCTAGAAGAGAGCGCCGACCTAGCCGACATTTTTATAACGTGTAATCAAACGCTTTCAAGGTATGTGATAAGAGCAGCAAACAAAAAGGGCTTATCTGTTCAATTGAGGGTTTTCGAAAATAGGGGAATGGATATCTTACCGTTCCTTAAACTTCTTCCTGAGCTTAAGGCTTCATACGATATCGTAACAAAATTCCATCTTAAAAAAGAAATTGATGATGTCGACATTGCCTGGAACAAATACGCTGGTCAGGCATTAGTTTCAAGAAGGGTCTTACAGCATATTGAACACGTGTTTGAAAAAAGAGAAGAGGTCTCGTTTGCTGGCATGGCACCCTTTTATTTGTCATGCAAGAACCTAATGTTAGGCAATGAAACGAATTTCACTAACTTATTAGAAAGTACACCGAAATTAGACCAAGATTGGCACTCATATGGTTTTTTTGCTGGAACTAACTTTAGTCTGAGGCCAGCTGTTCTGAGTTTTTTGTCTGAATGGGCCATCAAAAATGAACATTTATTTGTTCAATCTTATTCCCAAGATGGAGCTTGGGCAAATGCTTTAGAAAGAGTGTTTCTTTTAGCTTGTGATCGAACAGATAAAATTGCTTTGATTTTTTCTTATGAAGGCAATGTGTTTTCACAGATATGTAGACCTACTGAATTCGTATCCCAAGCTTCTACACGAGAGGTTGGTAATACTCTTAATTTTATTGCTGAAGATAGTAGGGATCTGTCCGCGCTTCTCGAACACACCGCACGCGACTTTGGCAAACATGACTTTGTAGGCAGTGTAGATTACATACCATATTATCTTTTCCTAGAGCAGTTCTTATCAACTTCCCAGCAGATAGAGTCATTTAGAATACTGAAACATCAGAGAGCTACAATTGACTGGCAGGAGCTAAAAGAAAAGACACGAAAAAAAGAAAAAGTTTCTATTGTCATTCCTGTTTATAACCAAGCTGAGTTGACAGAAGCGTGTGTTCGCTCGGTTTTTGAATATGATGACGATCAAATCCTAGAAGTTATCGCTGTAGATAATGGATCTGACAACCAGACTAAAACAGTTCTCAAGAAGCTTACTAGCCTTTTTAAAAACTTTTCGGTTATATCACTCAATAAAAATATGAATTTTTCTTTTGGATGTAATGTAGGATTTAGCAAGAGTGAAGGTGATTATATTGTCTTCCTAAATAACGACATTGAAGTATCTGAAGGTTGGCTTTCCCCATTAGTCTCGCCAGTGAAATCTGAAAAATATTTTGCATCTCAACCCTTGCTTCTGTACCCAGATAATACGATACAAAGTGTTGGTATCACTTTTAACGAAAATAGCTGTATAGGCTATGGCATATATAATGGTAAACCGAAAAACTTTGTAGAGCGTATAGAAAATACTGATTTCTCAGCCGTTACAGCTGCTTGCATTTGTGTGAAGGCAACAAGTTTTGCAGAGGTTGAAGGCTTTTCTCCTATCTACATTAATGGGCAAGAAGACATCGATCTGTGTTTAAAGCTTAAAAGACATACTGCTCTAATGGCTAAAGTCGTAACTACAAGTGTTCTTGTTCACCATGAATCAAAGTCTGAAGGTCGTTTTGATAATGTTAAACCTAACAGACATGTCTTTGTAAAACGATGGGCATCGTATATAAGCTCGGATGACACGAATCACTATGAGGACGATGGTGTTTTAATTAGTTCTGCAAAGCTCGATAATAGTAATATTCCTTTCTGGATAAAGTCTTCTACGGTTGAAGTTAAAGCGAAAGTACATACTGAGACGAATTCTTTAGTAAAACAGTTTTATCAAAAACAATTCAGCGCTTATGAGGCATTGTCATCGCTAATGTCTTTAACACAAGAAAACCCTTCGCTAGCTTCCTCTTTCCAATTCACATTCGAAAAATTAAGAGAAAGTTTGTGCAAGGAACAGCGTGTCACACGTACCATGATAATTGCCAAAGGCGCATTTACTGAAAGTCATTTCATAGCAGACAGTCTTTACGATTTTTATAAAAGCCAAAAAAGTAGCGTTGGGATTACTGTAATTTCTAGAAGGGAGCGGATAGCGTTAAGCTCCTACCAAAACATGCCTCAAGAACAGAGGCAAACGGATTGTTTATACGTAAATGCAGGTGAAATGCGACTTGGCTCTTTAATTCAATATGCACTTAATCACAGAGCAGACAATATTCATCTTGTTAATTTATCGCGCGAGTCTTTAATTCTTGCTGCGGTGTATAAGTCATTATACAACTGCAAGATTTACGCTGAACGATTAGCATCGCTAGGACTTTTATCATCTTTGTGCGGAACCTCTAGCGATCAACTTACGGCTCTTAAACTAGCTGAACTAGTGGTAACAAAAGACTTCGAACGTGAGCACCTTGATGTCAGAACCAGTCTATGCTCCAACTTCGAAAGCGTTTATTCAATGATTTTTGTCTATGAAGAAGAAAATTTTATTGAATTAGCTTGGTTCGTTAATTATTTACGGCGTTTTTTCCGGGCAGAGCTAAGTATTTATGTGTTAGTTTTAGGAGACATGAAGCAATCACATAAAATGTTAAGCATTGGTGAAAATGCGAGCTTAATCTTTTTAGATGAACAGCGTGAGGCTTTTACGATTGCTAGCAGAAAGGCCATTTTGTTTGCTCCGCAACATGTACGGATACCAGCAGAACGAATTTCAAACATAATGTCCGTGAGCCATTCTATGTATTTGCTACCTATTGAAGAAAGTTTCGTCAACTATGGGGCCTTCTCTCAAAAAAACAATAGCTTTAACAGCTGGTTGGAAGCAAATAGTTTTCACCATGAGCTTGAACGTTTTAGAGAGCGTAGAGTGGATCAGATAAGAGATTGTAAACGAGAAGCTTACAGCCCCCTGAAAAATCAGCATAGTCTGGCATTGCTTCAAGGGAAAATGAGAAAGTTTCTTGAGAGTAGTTGATATAAAGGCTCGATTGTAAGCGCCTGACGCAGTGTGATATTCTCAAACCTTGTATTTTTATCTTAACTACCAACCAAACTCCCACCTACTGATAAGCAACAATGACTGAAAAATATCAACAAAAGCTAGAACTCGCTCGTAAAGCCTTGATTCACAATGACTATGAATCAGCTAATTTATATCTTAAGGAATTGTCGAAACAATTTCCCAACCAGGCTCCTATTTTTAGCTTTCTTGTTGAATACACAAATGTAAAGTCAAGAGGCGGAAACATCCTTGATAAAATAGCGCAACCAGCTAAGCAACCCATAGAACAATACAAAAGTAAAAGAGTTGAGAGAAGAGACATACCTTTATCTCAGGATTTGAAAAAACTCCCTATTACAGTACTTGTCATTAGCTGGGATATTGGGCATAACCCTCTAGGTAGGGCTTATATGCTTGCAGAGGCAGTTCAAAGAGTCGCAGGTAATGTTTTGCTTGCTGGTTATCAGTTCGAGCGGTACGGAAAAGATATATGGGAGCCAGTTAGAGAGTCGAAGATTCCGATAATTTCCTTGAAGGGTAAACTTCTCCCTGAGTTATTGGAAGAGGCAGAACAAATCGTAAAACGCTATACCCCAGATATTGTTATTGCGTGTAAACCGAGGTTACCGTCCGTAAATTTAGGAATGCTTTTCAAAGCACACAAAGGTATTCCGCTTGTAATTGATGTAGACGACCACGAATTATCTTTTACGAAAGGAAAGTCAGGTATACCTTTAGCGGAGTTGAATGAATTCCCCGAAAAATTCAGCAACATCACAGAGCCTTACGAGAGTGAATGGACACAACTTAGCCACAATTTAGTCGACTTTGCTGACGAGGTCATTGTTTCAAACGTCGCATTGGAAAAAGAATTTGGTGGTCACCAAATTCCACACGTTAGGGACGAAACCACGTTTGACCCATCTAGGTTTGATAGTGCTAAGGTGCGACGCCAATATGGAGTTCCCGAGAAAGCCAGAGTGGTTATGTTTTTTGGAACTCCTCGAGTTCATAAAGGAATAGGTAAAGTTGCACAGGCTGTTGCTCAAATTGATGATGACAACTTTCTTTTCATAGTTGTTGGAACCTCACCTGATAAAAGAGTTACTAGTGAATTAGAGAGATTAAGTAACGGCAGGCTTCTCAACATTCCAAACAAGCCTTTTTCGTCCATTCCAGAGATTCTATCGATGGCCGACTTAGTCTGTTTGCCTCAAGATGTTACACACGAAACGTCGAAATACCAATTACCAGCTAAAGCGATGGATGCAATAGCTATGTGCAAGCCCTTGCTTGTATCCAATACAGTTCCACTGAAACAGCTAGTTGATGATGGTGTTGCAGAACTAATAGATGAGCATGACTTGGCTTCCCAAATCTATTCAGTTGCAAATCGGAAACCGAGCGCCGAAAAACTTAAGAAACGTAAAGAGAAATTTTTATCAAACTATAGCTACAAATCTGCAGAATCAACCTTACGTGAAATATTTAGGTCAGTTTTAAATAAGAAGGGTAATATCGACATTACTGAACAGGAGATATTTTGGGAGAGTTTACGAAATGCGTTTGTTCCCAAAGTTCGCTCTAATAGCCTAAGTGGAATAGATGTGGTGTTATTCTGGAAACAGAATGATTCAGGGCTGTATGGACGTCGGCACGATATGGTCGCTAAATTGCTATCAGAGCGTGATGATGTCAGAAAAGTTCTAGTCATAGATGCACCCATATCAACATTTGATTTAAACAAGAAAATCAGTGAGCAAGCAACGCTAACTCAAGAGCGCGCTGTCTACATTAAGACATATGAAAAAAAGCTTGGTCAGCATGACACTGAAAAGCTCTCTTACGATGTTTTCATTCATCAGCCAGGTATTTATTACTCTGATACTCCAATACCGGGACGAGTTTCACTGTTAGAGGACTACAGTGAATTCTTGACTAAAGTATTCGAACGAGAGGGAATTGTTCCGAAAGACTCTGTCTTCTGGTTTTATCCTAAAAACTATTTAGCGGAAGACTTGATCGAAATATTCGAGCCGAAGTCTGTAGTTGTGGATGTTGTCGATGATCACAGAACATGGCCAAATGTGAGCAGTAATGAAATTACCCGACTCACTAAGCATTATGAGGGTATATTAAACAAAGCTGACTTGGCTTTTGCTAATTGTAAATCAGTATATGACTCAATGGCAGGCTATACCCCTTTCCTGAAGTTAGTACCCAACGGCTGCGAGAGGAGCCCAAACCAAGTCAATTTTCAAACTGAATTCATTAAAAGTATTCGTGCTCATGCGGGGCCGGTAATTGGTTTTGTTGGTAACCTTGAATCAAAAATAGATGACAAATTGATAGAGAAGTTAGCGAATGAAATGCCTGAGGCATTAATCGTTCTTGTCGGCTCAACACATGCGAACCCTGATATTAAGCGACTAAGTGAAATTTCAAACATTCTCATGCCTGGGGTAGTCGAAAACCGCTATGTTAATACAGTTATTAGGGAGTTTGATGTATGTATTGTTCCTCACAAAAAAACAGCATTAACGACCAATATGAACCCTCTTAAGGTCTTTGTTTATTTAAGCAATCAACGTCCTGTGGTTACAACTAACATTGACAATCTGCCTACTTGCGATGCTGTCTTAGTTTCGAATGATTCAGAAGAGTTTGTCAAAAATGTTAGGTATGCTATCGCACATCAATTTGATATTGATATCTATCAAAAGTTTATCGACGAAAACTGTTGGGAAAGTCGATTCAATTTGCTTGACCACTTTTTAGAAAGGGTCAACGAAACCTGAAAGAGACTTACCCAAAAGTAATTTCTAACACTGAGGGGCAACTTCAGATAACTCAAAGAGTTCGCCTCTGGTCTCAATGCTGCGCTTATTAGATAAGAATTTGACGCTGTTGAAAAAGTTCTGAGTTAGTAATCGAGTCGATTGACAATTCAGTTTCAGCGCCAACTCCACCACTATTTACTGCAAGGAGAGATTTATTAGAAAGCTGCGATATTAAAAATGAACTATGCGTTTTATAGGCTTAATTTAACAAAATTTTTGTACTAAATTAAATTCAGCTTTTAATAGGCTTTTAGCTTTTAAGTAAGTTTCTGGGTATTTCATTACTAAGCTTTCTGAGTCAGGAGCTGTATTTTCTCTGAGGCTTTCAAGCGGTAGATTTATCAAGTTTTCCAGTTCGGATAAGCCGTCTTCGTACCTATGTATAGAACCGACAAAATCAAATTCTTGTAGAGAAATATGGTGAAAATATCTTTGATAGTCATTCCGAATGACTTCAAACTCCGGTTTCAGCAAAACGAGAGTAAAGGCTTTTTCAACTGATAACTCATCCTCATTTTTGGCATAATTTAATAGGCTTTGGTAATGCGTAATAGGCTGTTTGTTTCTTAAAATATGTTTGGTTAGTGACCATAGTCTTTCTGCAGGGTCTCTTATCCAGCAAATCCTTTTAGCATTTGGAAACATTGTCTTATGATTTACATGGCTAGCAAAATGACCGTGTAAAACACAAACATCTTTTGGCAAACTTATATCTTGTCCGTTCGTTAATAAACTTGCCCCAGTATCTTTATAAACACCAAATATACATTCTCTACCATATGCTTGGGTGAGTGCTTTACCAAACGAGCTACCAGCCGTTTTAGGTATATGGTGAGAGATCAGTTTAATATTCTCATGTGTAGATGAAATTGACTCAACTGTTAACTGTTGATGCTTTGTTGGATGCTCTAAATTTATTTGGTCAATTTCGGTAGAACGATTCAGGCGTCCCAAGCTAAAAGCTTTATGAATAATGTTTGTGAAAGACATATGCCGCTCATTTTGGATAGCACTTTCAATAGTCTGAATGACATTTTCTTGGTAGCGCTCGAGGTTAGTCCCCTTTGCAAATTTGCAAAGCTCTTTAAGTTCGTTATAGCTATTCGGATGAAAACTTAACCATCCTTTTACTATATTTTTCACATCGCGTGAATGAATAAACTGCGGAACTCTGTCCGCTTGTACGGTATTTTTACAGATTTCAATGAAATCTTCTCCGCCTTCTTGTGGAAACGCATTTAAAAACTCTTTAATTTGCTCTAAGTATCCATTTTTAGCGTGATTATAGCCTGCCTTAGATAGTAATGAGTACTTAGGAGTATTTTCGGAAATCCATTGTAAGTATTCGTCTAAAGCATTGTGAAACTCACGTTTCTTATAGAAATTCACAGCTCGTTTAAACTCTAAGGCTTTGTGACTATATGAAGAATTAACTGTTTTACTTCGAATAGTTAACCACGATGTATCTAACCCGATTGTGTCGAGGAGGTCTGATAGTATATTACCCCCTACAAACATTTCTTTTGCATAAAAGCGCAACAAAAATTTATCAGATCTATGCGATTGAAAGTGCCTAAGTATTTTTCTTAAACTTGTCGAAATTGGTTGATTGATATCCTGAAAAAGTGAAGTTTTAAAATGACGCTTCACACTTTGGTTGTGCGACGATTCGACTACTTCTAGCTCATTCCGAAGGTATAGAACTATTTTGGCTTCGGGTATTTTTTCTATTAGCTTGTCAATATGTTCAAAGAAGTACTCTGATGAAAAAAGAAGTTTCTTAGCCTTTAATTCTGTAGCTTCCTTTTTTAAAACTTCTAGCTTCTTAATTGAAAAAGTTAAATCATCATCATTTTTAAGTTCGAATAGACTTAAAAGATTGCCACTGCTTATGAGATTATTATCTAAATGATGTTCTGGGTAGTACACCCCTTTAATTAAAAGCCATTCTCTGTGGCGTGAGCACCATTGCTGTATAAACGAAGTCCCGGTCTTAGGAGGACCTACATGAATAAAGATTTCCATTGACTAGCTTCTACTACCTCTTAACGCATTATTTGGTCATAAACTTCAGTGTATTGGTAGGACATTTCTTTTAAATTTTGCTTGGCTCCTTCATGGTTCTGCCATTGCATTACATTGTTAGCGTATTCTTGCCAAAATGTTACTTTTGTTACCTCGCCCAACACTTTAAATAGGTCATCTAAGTCGGAACTTTTAACAAGTACACCACATTTGTTAGCACAAATCCTCTCTTTAACCGCCCCATTGTCGAAAGCTACTACTGGAATGCCACTTGCCCACATTTCCGTTAATGTGTGACACCATGTTTCGGGCCAGATAGACAAAAGTAAGCCCCAGCTAGGTTTGATTTTCGCAATTTCAAGCGAAAGCTCGTCTCTTTTATAATTGCCGTATTCATAATATCTTGGGTGCGTGATGTCACATCCCTCTAGTTTGCCTAGCAGGTGAATTTCAAAGTTAGGGAATTTCTCTAAGATTGGCAGAATAAAGTTACTACCTTTACTTCTAACTATAGTGCCTAGCATCAGTAACCTTATATTTTCTCCTTCTCTTGGTCTCTGTGAAGAAGATGCAAAGTTAGTAAAGTCACGACCATGAGGTATGACATGGAAAGGTTTATCTAATGCTACTGGCAAATTTTTTATTGTGACGTATTTAGCAAATTCGGATGTAGTAATGATCGAGTGTACATGCGTTAGCATCGTATTGAACATTTGACGCCATTTCTTAATTTCGCAGTGCTTTAAGTTCGTGAAATGTTCTTTGGGCCACAGTTCGATATTGCACATGCCTAAGCCCTCCGTACACATACCACCGCAATAGTTATCATGATTGTCTAGCAACTTAACTGAAGGGCAAATGGGGTAAAAGTCGTGAATTGAATAAATAGTAGGTATTCCTAGCTGTAGTGCTTTCTTAACAATACTTAGGCTGTGCCATGCAATTTGTCTAATGTGAACCAATTCTATTGACCATAAATGAAGTATATGTAGAAGAAGGTTATCGTATTCACAACTATTATGAGGAAACGGTGTTATTGGCGAATTAAGGTAAAAAGTTTGTAGATGAACCTCTTCTTTTCCTGTGACCACGTATAAACTAACCCTCCTTGAGTTACTCTTAAGAAGGAAGGTTTCGTACCTATCCTGGATAGATTTCATAAGGTCGTTATTGGTCTTTGCTGTTCCCCCATCTTCAGTCGCAATAATATACAATATTCTAGGTCTGCTTTGAGATTCAAGGATCTCAAAGTTATCGATCAGAGTCGAAACGCGCTTCTTCATAAATAGATATGATTTTGACGAAAAGCCGTTTTGAATATGGGCGTTGTAACCCTCGTAGCGCTCATTTAATTTTGTTATACCAGTTTCAACTAGGCTCAGTTTTTCCTTCTTAAATGATTTTGCACCTTCATGATAAACGAATGTGCAGGGGTCGACTACATTCCTCCAGCCTATCAATCTAGCTTTAAAGCATAAGTCATTTTCTTCACCATATCCTCTAGGGAACGCTTCTTCATCAAAATAACCAGCTGACACAAATACGCTGGACTTAATATACATGCAAAAGCCGTGTCCAGTAGGAACATCTATAGGATCAAGGTGTATACCTTGTGACAAAAGGCGTGTTAATTTGTTCGGGTTGGCGCTTACATATTCTGTTGGGATCGAGAATGGCCCAGCGGAATTCGATAGCGGGGTAACAGTGCCAATTCGTTCATCACTGTACGCAGCATATTTCAAATTTATAATTAGAGCTTTAGGTACTACTGTATCGGAGTTGAGAATTATAATGTCATTGCCAGAGGCCTCTTTAACTCCTCTGTTAACGGTCTTAGTAAAACCTAGGTTTTCAGAGTTTCTTAAAACTGAAATATTATTAAAATTAGAATACCCGAGCAGCAAGTCAGATATCTCAATTTCATCGCTACAGTCATCAATGATGATTACCTCAAAAGCGCCTTTGAGTTGACAGACACTATCAAGGCATTTTTTGACAAATTGAGCACCATTAAAAATAGGAATAACGATGGTTACGCCCTTTGAGCTTAATCTGTCGATTATTTGCTCCTCTTTCTCGGGCACACTCGGTTCTTTTAGGCTTTTCCACCAGATGTTGGCATTTAACTTCCGCTCTGGCTCAATACCGTAGTGTCGACCGTGCAATTCATAATGGATAACCGGTGGTATCTCGCGCTTAATGGGAGTAGGTATTTGACTCAGGTAAAACTCTTCGTCGAATAAAGGTCCTGGAAGTCGACCTTCTCTGTAACCGCTTCTTATGTAATGTTCTTCAGCTTTTACTCCCGCTCTCGCGATATCTGGGTATTCGCTCAAGTACCATTTAGCGTCAAAATACAATGAGTGTTGTAGTAAGTTTGAATAGTGGCATTCACGTCTATATCTCTTAGATAATAAAAGACGAAAAAACTTCTTCAAATGTGTAATCAGGCTATCCACAAATCGATTCGTTACTCAAGTGGTGTTAAATGAGCTCATAAGGGTAGCAAAGAGCTGAAGCTTTGAAAAAGCTTTCCTCAGGACTTAGCGTCTTAAGTGTACTCCTTTACCTAAAAATGCTAACATTTTTAGCAGAACAGACATCTTTTTAAAAAGGCTCATGCTCTCTTGATAAGGCTATCGAGAGTATTGGTTAAATTATGTTGAACCTTGAGAGCATTCTTTATTATGAGATTTTTGACTCGAATGCAGTTTCACTAGGGAATTAAATGAAATTAGAGATATTACGCAGTACTCCAGTAGATAATATAGACTCTATTGAGATCGCGTCGGATTATATACTGAATCTTTTTAGAGATATTGCAAACAAGGAAGGAATAGAAGGCGAATTCGCGACTTTTAAGAAAGCGAGAGAAAAAAGGTTATCAGCAATCGAAGTGTTAAGCGACGAAGAGCTGCTGGGGTATTTCCAGAGAGCATTTGATGTCAAGCTACCGAACTCACCGCTTTCAAGAGAGCGAGATTCAAGTAAAGCACATTCATTCGTTAAGGTTAATCACGGTTTTTGGGAGATGTTTGCCTTCGTATTATCAGATAATGCTTCTCTTTATCGTCCCAGAAATATAAACGTACTTAGGGAGCAATTGGAGTCCAGCAATCTACTACCCTTTTTGATCGCTTCTATCAAACGGTGTATGAATAGCCCAAATACTCTATTTATGCAGAGCTTGACCTCCGGCATTGGAAAATCAGAAGATCTTATTGTAGGTTGTTTAAAAAATGGGCTAGATCCGATTCGCAGGGGAGTATTTACCGGAAATTTGCTTCAGTCGGATTTATCGAATGCTGAGCGAGACTCGTTCATAGACTCTTACCCTCTTAATTATGCTTATCAACAAAAAGAGCTTGATAATGTACTTCGGCAATTACCGAAGCAATCAGCAATTTTACTTGTAGCCCCTCCTCACTTGTCCGGAATAGGCATAAGGCCTGAGTACCTTCCACACAGTGATATAAAACAATATTACTTGGCTGTTTCTCCAACACAGGCTATGCAAAAGTGGGAACTTCAATTAAATAATATGAAGTTGGCACTTGACGAATTAGTTGAAAAGCACCAAAGCGTGACAATTCTGTTCCAAGGAGTAGTACTCGGGCCGATGTTAGCCTCCCTTATAGAGCACGCTTTTGTAAATCTAGATATCTTGTTCTTTGATTTTGGAAGGTTGTTAGATATAGAAGTTACACAGCACACGTTATCACATACCGGTAGCCCGTTGCCTAACAGATCAGTGGAACCAACAGGATTCTTTAAGCAATTTAAAACGAACGGCTGTTGTTTTGAGGTTTTAAATATAAATGATTAACGTTACTCGTTCGTATCTCCCCCAACGCGAAAAGTTTGATGCTTACATTGATAAATTGTTTGAGAGCAGATGGCTAACAAACAAAGGTGAATTAGTGCAAGAATTGGAAAAGCGTCTTGCGCAGCATTTGGGAGTAAAAAATGTTATCGCCGTAGCTAACGGCTCGCTTGCATTACAAGTTTGTTATAAAGCTCTGAACTTAAAGGGACGAGTCCTTACAACTCCTTTTAGCTTTGCTGCTACAGCGAGTACTTTAAATTGGGAAGGGCTAACTCCGGATTTCGTTGATATATGTCCTAAGAGCTTTAACATGTGTATCAAAAAAGCTAGTGAGCAGCAGCTTAAAGAAGCTTCAGCAGTCGTTCCTGTTCACGTTTTTGGTAACCCGTGCGATGTCGAACTAATAGAGCAGAAAGCCAAGGACTTTGATTTAAAAGTTGTCTACGATGCAGCGCATGCTTTCGGCGTCGATTTTAAAGATAAGAGTTTATTTTCGTATGGTGATTTAAGTACGGTTAGCTTTCACTCCACTAAGTTGTTCCATACAATTGAAGGGGGGGCGATAATAACCGATAACGATGAACTGGCAGAAAAATGTAGGAAACTAATAAATTTCGGAATTACTGGTCCAACGACTATAGAAGGGCAAGGGACCAACGCTAAAATGAACGAATTTGAAGCGGCAATGGGCCTTTGCGTATTGGACGATATTGACGTTATTTATAAAGCGCGAGCTGACATTTGGAATGTGTATCAAAATTACCTTTCAGGAGCAGTAGAATTTCAGTCGTGGGCTAGCTACAGCGAGAACCGTCATTCATACGCACCCATTATCCTTGAGTCGGAAGAACAGCTCTTACACATTGAAAAGTCACTCCATGAAGGTGGAGTTATCCCTAGACGATATTTTTACCCTAGCCTTAATACATGTGGATATACACAGGTCGAGCAGAAGTGTCCTGCTTCGGAGAGTCTTGCAAGTCGTATATTATGCCTTCCGATTTATCCAGGGTTAGAAATCGAACAGGCTACAATGATTGCAAAAATTGTAAGAGCAGCACTATAAATCATGAGCGAATTTTATATTTTTGGAGCGGGGGGGCATGCTGCTAGCATAGCTGATGCAATAATTTCTAACGGTTGGAAAATCAAAGCTTTTATAGATGAGACTGGTAGTAAGACAACATTCTTGAACTTTCCAGTTGTAAATAGCATTGAAAAAGTTTCTTTAGAGAATTCTAATATAGCAATTGCAATCGGCGATAATGCTCAACGAAAAAAAGTGGTTGATAGGCTTAAGAAAACAGGAAGCTTTAGATTTCCGCCAGTTGTTCATAAAACTGCTTATACTGGACTGTGTTCGACGTACGGTGAAGGTACAGTAATCCTGGCGGGGGCAAACTTAGGAGCTAACTCTCACTTAGGGGACTTTGTGATATTAAACTCAGGAAGTTCACTGGACCATGACAGTCTGATGGGAGACTTTAGCTCTTTAGCACCATCAGCGGTCACAGGGGGACACGTAAAAATTGGTAGCTACTCTGCTATTGGAATTGGTGCGGTCTTGCGCCATAGTATTTCCATAGGTGAGCACACTGTGATTGGAAGTGCCTCCTTAGTAAACGAATCTATACCCCAGGAAGTAGTTGCATTCGGGGCGCCTTGTAAAATAATTCGATCTAGAGCGATAGGCGCCCCATATCTTTAAGATACAAAAATAGGTAATTTATAATGAGAAAAGGAATTATTCTGGCTGGTGGTTCAGGCACACGTTTGCATCCCTTAACTAAAGTTGTAAGCAAACAGCTCATGCCAATCTACGACAAGCCAATGATTTATTATCCACTAACAACATTAATGATGTCGGGTATTCGAGATGTTCTTATCATAACTACTCCTGAAGAACAGCAGCGATTTATCGACCTCATTGGTGATGGTTCCTCGTTGGGAATGAATATTCAATATGCAGTGCAACCATCACCAGATGGTTTGGCTCAAGCATTTTTAATTGGCGAAGACTTCATTGGAAACGACAGTTGTTCATTAGTGCTTGGTGATAACATATATTATGGTCACGACTTAAAACTGTCATTGCAAAATGCATTTAAACAAGAGCATGGAGCTACAGTGTTCGGTTATCATGTTCACGATCCAGAACGTTACGGCGTAGTAGATTTCGATGAAAGCTGGAATGCACTTTCCATTGAAGAAAAACCAGTTGCTCCTAAGTCGAACTATGCGGTTACTGGCTTGTATTATTATGATAATCGAGTAGTGGACTTCGCGAGAGAAGTAAAGCCGTCACACCGTGGCGAGCTTGAAATTACGGACCTAAATAACTTATACCTTCAAGACGGCTCTCTTAAAGTCGAATTGATGGGGCGTGGTTCAGCATGGTTGGATACAGGTACGCTTGATTCTTTGCTCGATGCTGCGAACTTTGTGGCGGCTATCGAAAAACGCCAAGGCTTAAAAGTGTGTTGCCCTGAGGAAGTCGCTTTCAGAATGGGCTATATCAACGCTGAACAACTTGAAAAGCTAGCAGCACCACTTAAGAAGAGTGGTTATGGCGATTACTTGCTTAAAGTTATTCACGACCGCGTAAAATAATTGGTAAGAAATGGATAAGTTTTTATATGCAAGCAATTAGTACAGATATCCCCGACGTTAAAATTATTGAGCCGAAAGTGTTTGGCGATGAGCGCGGCTTCTTTCTAGAAACCTTTCGTACCGATTGGTTTAAAAAAGAATGCGCAGATGTAGACTTTGTTCAAGATAACCATTCTAAATCTCGCCAAGGTATTCTTCGTGGCCTTCATTACCAGATGGAGCAAACCCAAGGTAAGTTAGTACGAGTAGTTAGCGGCGAAGTGTACGATGTAGCCGTAGATATGCGTAAAGACTCACCAACTTATGGCAAATGGGTTGGGGTAATACTTTCTGCCGAAAACAAGCGCCAGCTTTGGGTGCCTGCCGGCTTTGCGCATGGCTTTTATGTCACCAGTGAATCAGCAGAGTTCGTGTACAAGTGTACTGATTACTACCACCCAGAGTCTGAGGTGTCGGTTAAGTATGACGATCCTACTTTAAATATCGCTTGGCCGTTGGTAAATGGTGAGAAACCTTCGCTGTCTGGTAAAGACGAAGCGGGTTTAGCATTTGTAGACGCTCCCACATTCTAATTGTTATTGGGGCTTTTTTTGGGTAATAGCAATTAATGAATATTATAATTATAGGCAAGTCTGGTCAGTTAGCATTTGAGCTTTCTCGTGAACTAAAAAATAGCGATCATCAAGTTACACTGCTGGGGCGCGATGATATTGATATTACAAATAGCGATATCATTGAAGCTTCTTTAGCCCCTCTATCACCAGATGTTTTGATTAACGCGTCAGCGTACACCGCTGTTGATAAAGCTGAAGATGACACTGAAGCGTGTAATGCTATTAATGCCATTGCCGTTAAGAATTTGGCAACTTTCTGTAAAGCACGTGGCGTTTTTATGGTGCATGTGTCGACCGACTATGTGTTTAACGGTCACAAAGGTTCGCCCTATTTAACAGACGACCCTATTGAACCTCAAGGTGCGTATGGCAAATCAAAGGCAGAAGGTGAAAAAGCCCTGCTTGAAATATTGCCAGAGGCTAGCTGCTTAATTCGTACCGCTTGGGTTTATTCATCTCATGGCAATAATTTTGTGAAAACCATGCTGCGCTTAATGACGGATAAACCACAGCTTTCTGTTATAGACGATCAAATTGGTACACCTACCTGGGCTAAAGGGTTGGCCGAAGTGTGTGTATTGGCAGCTGAAAATAAAACAGCAGGTGTCTATCATTGGACCGACGAAGGTGTAGCAAGCTGGTACGATTTTGCTATAGCTATTCAAGAGCTTGGAATTGAAAAAGGGTTACTCAGTAGTGCTATTCCAGTATTACCAATTCCTTCAAGCCAGTACCCAACGCCAGCGAAGCGCCCACACTATAGTGTGTTGGATAAACAAACTGCGCGCGAAGCATTTGCTTCGTGCAAGCCCTCTCACTGGCGAAAGCAGTTGTCCATTATGCTTGATGATTTGAAGTCCTAGATGGCACGAACACAATTATATTATTTTGGTTAATAAAAATGAGTAAAACAATTTTAGTAACAGGTGGTGCAGGATTCATTGGCTCTGCAGTAGTACGCCACCTTATAAACGACACTGACCACATAGTGGTTAATTTAGATAAGCTGACCTACGCGGGTAACTTAGAGTCATTAACACCTGTTTCAGATAGCGACCGCTATAGCTTTGAACAAGTTGATATTTGTGATGCTGAAGAAGTAAAGCGTGTTTTCAATACGTACCAGCCAGATATTATTATGCACTTAGCGGCAGAATCTCATGTAGACCGCTCTATTGATGGTCCAGGTGAGTTTATTCAAACTAACGTTGTGGGCACATACACGTTGCTTGAACAAGCAAGAGCATATTGGTCAGCACTTGAGGGCGATAAAAAAGCAGGCTTTAAGTTCCATCATATCTCTACCGATGAAGTATATGGTGACCTTCCTCACCCAGATGAGGTTGAACCAGGAGCAGAGCTTCCACTCTTTACAGAAAATACACCGTATGCACCTAGCTCACCGTATTCAGCAAGTAAAGCGAGCTCAGATCAGCTAGTGCGTTCGTGGCTTCGTACATATAAGTTACCCACACTAGTTACTAACTGCTCGAATAACTACGGGCCGTATCACTTCCCGGAGAAGCTTATTCCGTTGGTTATTCTAAATGCGCTAGCTGGAAAGCCACTTCCTGTATATGGTAAAGGTAATCAAATTCGCGATTGGTTGTATGTTGAAGACCACGCACGTGCATTGGTGGTGGTCGCGCTTAACGGTGAGATTGGTGAAACCTATAATATTGGTGGTCACAACGAAAAGCAGAACATTGAAGTGGTGCAAACTATTTGCTCAATTTTGGATGAAGTTAAGCCAAAAGAGACTAAATACGCAGATCAAATTACTTATGTGCAAGACCGCCCTGGCCACGATATGCGCTATGCCATTGATGCTAGCAAAATTGAGCGTGAATTAGGGTGGAAACCACAAGAAACTTTCGAAAGCGGCATTCGTAAAACTGTTGAATGGTATTTGGCGAACGAAGGCTGGTGGAAAGCGGTATTAGATGGGAGCTATCAAGGTGAACGTTTAGGGACTGCTAGTTAATACCCATACAAGTTTTCAAGTGTTAAACTAGAAAGCCGCTTTTATATAAAGCGGCTTTCTTTATTTTTAAGGCCTAAATCGTCTACATGAAAAAAATAGCAATGCGGTCTGTTCGCGCCGCTCTTCAACTAATTCCTAAAACTCTGAAAGATAAGCTTAAACAAAATGAACGTTTAACTAGCTTCTACATAAGCTCAGTTCGTCGGTCAGGGTTGTTTTTCGACGCCCCCACGCCAAAGCAAACTCAACAATTATATAACCAGTGGTTAAAGCGGGATATTAAGGCATCAAAACAAAAATCTACAAAAAAGTTGGACTGGCAAGCAGCTATTTTTGGTGGGGAGTGCAGTGATAAAACGTTAGCAAACTTAACTTCACTTGGAGCACACAAAGTATTGATGCTAGGTTCAGAAGTTAGCTCAACTAGTACAGAGATTCTTGGCGAGTTAGACAATACACTGCCTACCTTACTACTTAATAATGGTGATACCTTATCGCCCACTGCCATTATTGAGTTGTTAGAAGCATTAAAGGGTCACAATATGGTGTATTGTGATACCGATTTGATTAATGAGCTTGGGGAAAGGTCAAATCCACGGTTTTTACCTGAATGGAGCCCTGAGCTGCAGTTTTCTACAGCCTACATTGATAGTGGTGTGATGATCGAAACAACACTGCTTAAATCTGTAGAAGTAACAGCTGAGGCAAGTATAGCAGAAGTTATCACTCGAGCGGCTCTTGCAATCCCAAATCTGAGCATAGGCCACATTCCAAACATCCTGCTTCACGTTAATCATTCAAGTGGAAATAACGAAAGAGCCGTGAAAACTGTTAGGAGAGAACTAGAGAAGCATTACGATGTTTCTGTTTTTTTCGATGAACAGCATATGTTAAACCGTTTACTTTGGAAAAATACAAACCCGTTTGTCAGTTTGATTATTCCTACCAAGAACGGACGAGCCCTGGTTCAAGCTTGTGTGGAATCTATTCTAGAGAAAACAACTTACCAAAACTTTGAAATCTTACTTATAGATAACGGCTCTGATGAAGAGGAGAGTGTAACCTACTTCGAGTATCTGAATAGTTTAGAGAAAGTTTCTGTGCTCAAATATCCACAACCTTTCAACTATTCAGCAATAAATAATTTTGGCGTAAAGCACGCTAAAGGAAGTGTTATTGGCCTTATCAATAATGACATTGAAGTAATAACACCAGAATGGTTAACCTATATGGTTGGGCACGTTCAGCGTGAAAGTGTTGGCTGCGTTGGTGCAAAGCTGCTTTATTCTGATACGCGTATTCAACATGCTGGAGTAGTTTTAGGGTATGGTGGTGGTGCTGGGCACGCGCATAAAAATTTCCCTAGGCACTATTCAGGCTATCTAAAAAGAATAGCAGCTACCAATAATTTCAGTGCTGTTACAGCAGCTTGTTTGTTGGTAAAACGTGAGCACTTTGAGGCTGTGGCTGGGCTAAACGAGAATGATTTGTCTGTTGCGTTTAATGATGTGGACTTTTGTTTAAGAGTGAAGGAGCTAGGTGTTAACAATATCTATTGTGCAGAAGCAGAGCTATATCATCACGAGTCGGTAAGTAGAGGGTTAGATATCTCTCCAGAGAAGGCGGCTAGATTTAATAAAGAGTTAACTTATTTACAAACCAAATGGTCTCGAGTAATAAATAATGACCCCTTTTATAGCCCACACTTGACCCTTAAAAGGGAAAACTTTTCAATAAAAAGTAACGATGAGCTAAGTAACTCATAAGCGGCGCATATTATGCATGGTGGACTTGAAACGATACTAGTTAGTTGATAACCAAAAAGTACGGAAATTCATGCATTTCATTTTTGTTTAAAATTGTTATGCAACATTAATTGGTTAGTCGCAGAAATTAAATTGTATAAAATTGGAGAAAAGTTAAATGGATAGTACGATGCAGAAGCTTAAAATAGCGGTTGCCGGAACAGGCTATGTAGGGCTTTCTAATGCAGTGCTACTTGCGCAGCACAATGAAGTGAAAGCAGTCGACTTGGTTCCTGAAAAAGTCGAGATGCTGAATAACAAAAAGTCTCCAATTGAAGACAAAGAGATATCAGAATATCTTTCAACAAAAGAACTGAATCTTGAAGCTACATTGGACGCGCAACTAGCATACAAAGATGCTGACTATGTAGTAATTGCTACACCAACTGACTATGACCCGCAAACAAATTACTTCAATACGGGTAGTGTAGAAGCGGTTATCAAAACAGTCATGGAAATAAACCCTGATGCAGTGATGATTATTAAGTCTACTGTGCCTGTGGGTTTTACCAAGGACGCAAAAGCACGTTTCGGTTCTGACAACATTATCTTTTCTCCGGAGTTCTTGCGAGAAGGTAAGGCGCTGTATGACAACCTACATCCGAGCCGTATTATTGTCGGGGAGCGTAGTGAGCGCGCAGAAGTTTTCGCGAAGCTTTTACAGCAAGGTGCAATAAAAGAAAATATTGATATCTTATTTACTGACAGTACTGAAGCAGAAGCTATTAAGCTGTTTGCTAACACATACTTAGCAATGCGCGTTGCTTACTTTAATGAATTAGATAGCTATGCAGAACGTAATGGTTTGGACACTAAACAAATTATCGAAGGTGTTTGTTTGGACCCTCGCATAGGTAATCATTACAACAACCCAAGCTTTGGTTACGGCGGTTACTGCTTGCCAAAAGACACTAAGCAATTACTTGCCAATTACAGTGAAGTGCCAAACAACATGATTCAGGCTATCGTGGACGCTAACCGAACTCGCAAAGACTTCATTGCTGACTCTATTGTTAGCCGCCAACCGAAGATTGTGGGTATCTATCGCCTCATCATGAAGTCGGGTTCAGACAACTTCCGCGCTAGTGCTATTCAGGGCATTATGAAGCGTATCAAAGCAAAAGGTATCGAAGTGGTAGTTTATGAACCTGTACTTAAAGAAGAAGATTTCTTCCGCTCTCGGGTTGTTAATGATTTAGAAGAGTTTAAGAAAATTTCCGATGTTATCGTAGCTAACCGCATTACCGGTGACATTGAAGATGTGTTAGATAAGGTCTATAGCCGCGATCTTTTCAACGCAGACTAAATTCAACTGTGGGGTCAGAGTACTTTTCTCCCCCCCATAAAATACAAAAGGCCAGATTTATAATCTGGCCTTTGTTCGTTTTAGTGATTGATATTATTTATCAGACCGTCCATACCTGTCAGAAAAGCGAACAATGTCATCTTCCCCTAGGTAGGCGCCTGATTGCACTTCAATTAGCTCTAGTGAAATTTTTCCAGGGTTCTCCAAAGCATGTACCGCACCAATAGGAATATAAACTGACTCGTTTTCTGTGAGCATCTGCGTTTCTTCACCAATTGTGACGTTAGCGGTTCCAGATACTACTACCCAATGCTCAGCTCTGTGATGGTGCATTTGAACCGATAATTTTTCACCGGGCTTTACGGTAATACGCTTAACTTTAAAACGTTCACCATTGTCTATTGAATCGTAACTGCCCCAAGGCCTGAAAACTTCGCGGTGGAACTCAAATTCAGGGCGTTTTTCTGCTTTTAGTCGGTTCACCACCGTCTTAATGTGTTCAGCATCCTTTTTATTCGCCACCATAACGGCATCTTTGGTTTCAACTACAACAACATCTTCTAAACCAATAACGGCGACTAGGCTGTGTTCGGCGTTCACATAACTATTAGTAGTACCCTCTAATAATGTATCTCCGACAGACACATTGCCATTTGCATCTTTCTCTCCCGTTTCCCAAAGAGATGACCAACTTCCTACATCTGACCAACCAGCGTCTAGCGTTACCATTGCGGCTTCGGAAGTTTTCTCCATTACTGCATAGTCGATGGAATCACTGGGGCAAGAAGAAAAGATGTCCTTGTCTATTCGAACAAAGTCGAGATCCTTTTCCGTCTTTTCAATCGCCTTTTCACATACTGAATATATGTCTGGCGCGTGTGTCTCTAGCGCTCTAAGAAATACACTGGCTTTAAACATAAACATGCCGCTGTTCCAAAAATACTCGCCAGAACTAACATATTTGGCTGCGGTTGGCATGTCTGGTTTCTCAACAAACTCACTTACATCAAAGCCAATATTTAGCTTATTTCCAGCTTTTATATAGCCATAGCCAGTATGAGGCTGCGTGGGAACAATGCCGAATGTGACAAGCTTGCCCTGCTCAGCTAAAGCCTGTGCTTCTTTTATTTTCGTACGGAATGTATTGCTATCTTTTATCAAATGGTCTGCAGCTAACACTAGAAGAACTGGGTCATCTCCGTCTTCGCACGCTTGGAATGCTGCAAGCGCAATGGCCGGAGCAGTATTACGCCCAACAGGCTCTAAAAGAATATCGCTATTGACCACATTTATTTGGCGCATTTGCTCTGCAACTAGAAAGCGGTGTTCCTCATTGCAGATAATAGATGGGGGCAGAGACTCTATGCCATTAAGTCTTAGCACAGTATCTTGAATCATCGTCTTATTAGAAGTAAGAGATAGAAACTGTTTTGGTAAAGCGGCGCGAGACTTTGGCCATAAGCGGCTTCCAGTACCGCCTGCAAGAATAACTGGCTTCATTAGCGTTCCTTGATTTTGGTATGCTTTTTCTCGGCTCAGTATACTAAGTTATTTAGATATTTAAACGTGCGAATGCTTTAGTGGCGCTATTTTAGCTGGGCAACTGAAGTACTTATCAACATTGTCTTCTCTTTCGAAAATGCAGAAGAAAAAGTTGATTCTCATAGTTCTAGTATTGGTGCTAGAGGTCGGTATCGCTAGATGAATAACTCTAAGACATGAAACCTTTAGTTGAGCGGTTTATCCAAAAGTCTAACTACAAATGAGCGGAGTATTGATTTAAGGTAGAAAAAAATCTTTAATAAAGTCGCAAAAAATTTAATAAATTAATAGGGACATTAAAAATGAAAAAAAGCCTAATTGCGCTTGTAGTAAGTGCAACCTTTCTTGCCGCGTGTGGCGGTTCTGACAACAAAAATGAAACTCCCGATCTTAATGAATCTCCCGTTCTCACAGCTGACACAGCTTCAACCCTCAATGGTGAAAGCATCACAATTGATGTCTTAGCGAATGATTCTGATCCAGACGGTGATACGTTAACTATTTCTGCTGTAGGTACGCCAAGCACTGGTGACGTCACAATTGTTGATAATGCATTAGTTTATTCGCCGCCAGCTCAAGCTATGGGAGAAATTACCTTTTCTTACGACGTAACAGACGGAGAAAGAACGGTTAGTTCGTCCGTAACTATTACAAATGAACAGCAAATTACTATTGCGGGAATAGCAACAGATGCGCCTTTGTCTAATAGTACAGTAACAGCTACGAATAACGATGGCGAAGTTTTAGCAACTGTAACTGCAGACGCGTCGGGAGAGTACTCTCTACCAATAAAAGTTAGTGCTGATCCGGGTAATCTTGTACTGAACGCCATGGGGGTAGAGGCTCAAAGCCATGTTAGTTTGATGTCTCGCGTAGGAGACTTCACTGATTTATTGTCTGTTGCGTCTGAGAATCAAACTACAGAATTGTCCGATGAACTTTTACCTGACAGCAAAATTACCCACATCAGTACCGCCAAAGCTGTGCTTTATGAGCAATACCTCGCAGAAGGAGGAGACGAGAGCTTCAACGTATTCGCGACTCAAGTCGATTTTGACGAAGTGATTGGTTTGGCAAGTTTCATAAAACTTTTAGCTGATAATGAAGACTTTCCGCTTGATGATGGTGTTAATACTCTAACTTTCTTTACGCAAAGTGAAGACGATGTACTTGGTAGTATCAGGGAATATTTAGATGGTTTGGGCTTAATAGAAGAAGACGGTTCCTTCTCTGAGTCTTATATAGAGGCAGTTAATACCGCTCGAGCAGAAACCCTAGAAGATGAGACTTTAAAAATTTCCTATACCAATGCGGACGTTGCAGGTAGCGAGTTTGTTATTTATGACGGAGGAAATTTTCAGGCAGTCAAAGGGGAAAAAGTATTAACGTTCAACCCTGAAGGCAATGGCGTTTTAACATCATCAAATAGATCTGCAAACAATATTGTAGATGCCTTCAGTTGGGAAATTGAAAACGGCAAAATTAAACTGACTTTTCCCGATGCTACTGGAACTGTGACATATCCTTTTCTTACAGATGAACTTCTGGCACATTTCGACGAGGACACACAAGCAGAGTTACTTGAACTCGAGAGTATAGGTTTTGTAGATCAGTGGCAGCTAACCCGACGAATAGTTAGTTCAGAAGTTAGTCTTGTTGCAGTCAACGACAGTAACGCTTTTGCATCAGAGGTGAATACTTATAATCTATCTCTGACTGCTGCTTCAGGAGGCTACACACAGACCTTTGAAGCGTCTTTAACCGAAACAGGTGAGATGTCTTATCACAACGGCAGCTACATTCAACTGACCAACGAGGACGTAACAAATAGTCCTTGGGTGCTAAATATTCAAGATGTTTTGACTGTAGACCATCCGTTTGATGAGAGCAGTACGATTACTGGTCATGGCATGATTGCTGATAGTTTTACCTTCAATGCTAACGGTACCTACGAAACGTTGGTAACAGGTGAGACTGGAATGTGGACAGTTGAAGAAGGTGCACTGCAGTTTCAATATGGAGACACCACTTTCAAACTTAGTCCTTTCAAAGAGCACAATGATTATCTTCTGGCGTTACTGGAATTTGCTGATGAAGGTAATACTGTAAAGTACTCAGTAGATATGCATAAGGTTCGAGGCACTGTAGATACAACACAGCTAGTCAGTGAGCTTCCTGTTGCGTGGCTGTCTCACATTTTCGATCATGACGGACCAGACGGGTTACCACTTTACAACGATGTTTTTGGCTATTATTTCTTACAAGATGGTACAGCAGGAAGAATCTATCCTAACAGTGACGAAGAAGAAGCATCGTTTACGACTGACTATGACACATACAATTGGCAATGGGCGGTTGTAGATAATGTTGTAATCATCGAAGGGCAGATTGGTGGTGATGACTGGATGCTTAGAAGAAAACGTCAGTGGCACGTACTGGGGGAAACCGAAGACGGGCGCATGATGGTTATCGAAAATTTCATCTTGTATTGGGATGAGCAAAACCCATATGCCGACTTTATATTGCCACGATTAAATTTCTACAAGAAGCTTGATTTAGAAACACTGTATCCTGAGCAGTGGGCTAGATTTTCAGCATCAGGTGGTATGGGAAATAACGAAAGTACACCAGTGTCGAATAGTTTATCTTCTCAATCACTTACTCTTTAACGTGTAAAGGTAGCGAGCCAGATTGTAATGGCTCGCTACGCTCTCATATTTCAGTTTTCACCCTAACTTTGATATCAAATAAGTTAGTGAATTTCAGTACAAAAAACTTCCCAATCCCCTAATTTCAAAATAAAATCCGCACCAATTCAACCCCTGCCATTAAGCCTCACGCTTATTCACACCCGGCGGGGAAGAAGCATGCTTTAAAATATTGGGGTCAGAGTACATTTCCGCTCCCAATGCGATCTGTCCAACTGGTTCTTAAACCCAGTAAGCAGAATGTTGAGTTCATGCTACCTATTACATTACGCCAGCATGAACATGTATTTGTTTTAGTTTGCTTTTATTAGCGGAGTCGTTATGAATAGGCTGCGTGAGCTGTCCAGCCAAGTGATGGATGTTTACCAATCTCTTTCCCAAGAATTCAGCGCATACCAATCCAGTCAGTCATTAAACTGTGTTGAGAAATGTGGTGCATGTTGCAATAAACCTGACATCGAAGTGTCGCCATTAGAAATGCTGCCTTTTGCGCTGCACCTTTTTGATAACGGGCAAGCTGAACAGGCGTTTGATGAACTAGACAACTACAGCGGCTTCGCTTGCAAGCAATACGAACGCTTAAGTTTAGACGGTGCAGAGGGCTACTGCGGAATTTACGAGTACCGGCCTGGTATTTGCCGCATGTTTGGCGCCGCAGGTTATAAAACAAAATCTGGCGAAGCCACACTTTCGGTGTGTAAACCAATCAAGCAAGCTGTACCAGAAAAGTACGCGGCAGCGCTAATTGCTATACAGCCACAGCGCTTTGATGTCTCTGAACAGCCAGTGATTGATGATATTGCTGCAAACAGTGAGGTTGAAATTACCTCGACAAAGCCGCCTATGATTGCAGAAGGCAGACAAAAACTTGTTCAGTTAGACTATGAACTGGGCGAAAAGCTTATGCCGATTAACGACGCCTTGCGCTTTGTGTTAGAGAAAATTCTTACGCTAAGTTTTTATGCACAAGATGTAGATGATGGTGTTGCTGCTTAAACTAAGTGGGGGCAGAAAATGTACTCTGACCCCGCCATTTAGTGCACTACGCTAAAATTTCACGAGCGGCGTCCACAATTGCTTCGCTGATGGTGTAGTCAGCTCTGCTCTTGCCAGTAATGGCATAGTATCTCTCATTTAAAGTACTAGCGTTACCAATACAGTACACACCGTATTGCTCTTCCACGTGCTTTGAAATTGCGGATGGTGCGCAGAAAACGCCGAAGTCTTCACTGCCAAATAGTTTCAGTAAAGCTGTATCATCGAACTCGGCCACGATTTTTGGATAGAGCTGTTCGGTTTCAAGCCAGCTTGTAAGTGCTTGCCGTATTCCTGAAGTATTACCCTGAATAAGTAAGGGCATTTGATTTAAACACTCAGGGAAGGTTTGATTTTCATTAAGCGGTGCTTTGGCAAAGAAGCTGAGTGAACTTTCACCTAAGAAAAAGCTATTGGCACTAATTTGTGTACCAGGGGCTATCCCCCTGTCTGCCACGATAAAGTCGATTGCGTTAATGGCGAGTTCTTTTAATAAGCCGTCAAAGCTGTCTTCTTTAATTACGTATTTTACCTGAGAAAATTTACGCATGGTGGCGTGAACAAAGTCATAAAATAAGACCTTTGGAATGCCATTTGTAATACCTATCACGAATTCTTTCGTATTCACTTCATCGCTATTGTTAAGTATTTCAGCTAGTTGATTACCTTTGTGAAATATTTCGCTGGCATACTGGTAACTTACTTTACCCCTCGCGTTCAAGTATAAGCGTTTGCTTATTCTGTCGAAGAGGGAGTAGCCCAGTTGAGTTTCAAAGGTGCTTAGTTGCCCGCTCACGGTTTGAGGGGTAACGTGAAGTAACTTAGCAGCTTTAGCGATGCTACCTTCACGAGCAACAAGATAAAAATAGTATAAATGATGGTAGTTTAGATGATGCATACTGTTACTAGGTTTTGATTGGTCAAGATATGAGAAGACAGAAAATGTACTCTGACCCCATTTTTTTCGATGAACTATTAAGAATATAACAGATTTATTCTGACTAACTATTGCAGTACACTATTTGGCGTTGCTTTTATTGTTATAAAGCAGCGCGTCACTGATTTATAAGCTAGCGGTATATTGAAGACATAACTATGGCTAAACCAATTGATTTACGTAAAACGCGAAAAACCTTATTTTCGTTACTAAAACCCGAGGCTGGCTTTTTTGGGGTTGCTATCGCCTATGGTGTAGCAATTAGTTTGATGACACTTGCGGTGCCTATTGCGGTACAAACGTTAATTAATAGTATCGCTAATATCGGCTCTACCCGCGCCGTCATCATTCTTGCCGTTATTCTGTTTCTTACATTATTTATATCGGGTGTATTCAGCGCACTGCGTATGCGAGTAATGGAGTTCTACGAGCGTAAAGTGTATGCCAGGCTTACTGCTGACTTAGGGCTAAAAACCATTCTTGCGCCCCATAGTTTCTTTGAAGGTCGCCAAAACGTTAGTATTACTCAGCGTTATTTCGACATTATGACTTTTCAAAAGAACATGCCGTCCTTGATGATAGATGGCTTCGCTTTAGTATTACAGATGCTGGTGGGTTTCACTCTGGTTTCATTTTATCACCCAGCGCTTTTCGCATTTAACATGGTGCTTCTACTTACTATGTATGCGGTATGGAAAATTTGGGGGCGTGGTGCCAAGCGCACGGCCATAGAACTGTCTAACGCGAAATATGAGTCGGCAAAGTGGTTACACGATATTGCAATCGCCCACGAGTTCTTTAAGTCGGCTGACCACGTTGAATACGCGGGTCGTAGCACCGAAGGGTATATCAGCAACTATGTGCAAAAGCACAAAAGCCATTTTCATTACACGTTTTCGCAGGTGGTAATGTTCTTATTGATGTATGCCGTAGCGAGCGCGTCGCTCCTTGGCATTGGTGGTGTTCTGGTTGTACAAGGCGAGCTTTCGATTGGTCAACTGGTGGCTGCTGAGCTTGTTATGTCTGCTGTTTTCTTTGGGCTTTCCCGTTTTACACAATACCTTAAACTTTACTATGAACTTTATGGTGCTGCTGAAAAGCTTGGCGGTGCGCTAGCTATGCCGCAAGAAGAGCTTAATAGCTCAGAGCAAATTCCTGCGTCGTCAAAGTTGGTGCTTAACGACGTAGAGCTGAAACATGGTAATGATACATGCAACCTCAACGTGATCTTCGAGCCAGGTACCAAGTACTTCGTTACAACGGATAAAAGTTGGGTACAGAAGCAACTTTTAGGGTTGTTAAAGCAATACGATCGCGTTAAATCTGGCGACATTTTGTTGGGCGAGCTCAGTCTTAACGATTATGACACACACGAACTAAGACAAGCCGTTACCATTCTCGACCGCTCACTCATTATCGAAGTATCTGTAGAGCGCTATTTAAAGTTAGCGCACCCACAGGCGACCATTGCTGATATCCGCGCGGCCCTTGAGGAAGTTGAAATGACGAAAGTCATTGATGGCTTACCAGAAGGGTTACAGACAAAAGTGTCGGTGTTGGGCGCGCCGTTGCAGCCGTTAGAGTTCTTATTGCTTAAACTTGCCGCTGCAATCATCGGTAAACCTAAACTATTAATATTAAATCAGCATTTCGACGCTATCCCAGTAGAGCTACGAGCTCGGCTATTAAGGCGCTTAAGCAAGCATGATTTTACTGTAATGTATTTTACCAATATGCCCTTACCAGATTGTTTTGAAGGTGTCTTATATCTCCATGACAACGCAACGGCTATGCTAAATGAATATTCAAATGGTGAGTCACCAATATCTTCTTGCAAAGAAGGTGCTAGCAGTACGGCTTCAACAAATAATAAGGAGGGTGAGTAAGTGAATAACGCAGAACGTCGCTTTTTAGACAACATAACTTCATTGCCTTCTTTGAACGTGCCCAAACTTCATCGTGTTATTACTGGCATTATTATTTTCTTAGTGTTAGCTGCTGGGCTAATTTTGTATTTTACCCCTTGGATCCAAACTGCCTACGGAACAGGCATGGTTGACTCTCTTGACCCTAAAGATAGAACTCAGCCAATTAACGCATTGGTTGATGGACAGGTTAAGCAATGGCATGTAAGGGAAGGGCAGCAAGTAAAAGCGGGTGAGCCTATTGTTACCCTAATTGATATTGATGCGCAGCGCCTTGAGAAGTTGCGTTCTCAACTCTCAGCAGCCAACTTGAAAAATCAAGCGAACGAAACAGCAGTAAGAAATGCCGAAAACAATTTGGCGCGCCAAAAGTCGCTACAAGAACAGGGGTTGGTTTCCCGAAAGGAAGTTGAGCAAGCTGAAATTAAAGTACAGGAGCTAAGAGCAAAAGCTGCAGCCTCAGTATCAGAAATTAATGAAGTAAGCATGATCTTATCTCGTCAGTCTACGCAAACTAAGTACGCCCCAGTTGATGGAACCGTTGTTCGATTGCTCTCTGGTGGTGTTTCTACCTTCGTAAAGTCGGGAGATATTCTTGGGCAGTTTATTCCAGCAGATGCGAAGCGTAGCGTACGTGTTACCGTAAGAGGGTTAGATGCTCCGCTGGTTAAGCCAGGAGCAAAAGCGCGCTTGCAGTTTGATGGCTGGCCGGTTTTCCAATTTAGCGGGTGGCCTGGGAGTGCAATAGGTACCTTCGGTGGTGAAGTGGTTTACGTAGAACCTGTGGCGAATGCTACGGGCGACTTTAACGTTTGGATAAAACCAGACGAGTCAGATATTCCGTGGCCGGCGGAGAGCTCTGCGCGATTAGGAAGCCGGGTAAAAGCATGGGTGCTATTGGAAGAGGTACGTTTGGGTTATGAAATGTGGCGACAGTTAAATAACTTCCCGCCGCTACCAACGCAAGAGCCTACCACTGGCGGAGCCAAAGGTTCTGGAGCATCAATATGGTAGTGCGAACCATCATAAAATCGCTGCTAGCAACGGCTATGTTTGCGAGCGTTAACGTGTCAGTCGCGGCTACGCAAGGTGAAGCGTCCAGGCAAGCACCATCAATCGATGCTTTAATACAGAGTATGGTGAATTATCACCCATACGTACTGGCAATTAATGAGGGAAATTATCAAGCCGCAGCCGAACTTGAAATAGCAAGAAGTAGCTTTGATCCGTTCATAGAGCAGAAAACCAGTAGCCGCGTCAGTGGATATTACGACGGTACTAATTTAACGCAGCGCTTTTCCAATCCGTTCGAAGACTTTAACGGTTCGGTTTACACAGAGTATCGTATATCAGACGGTGATTTTCCTGTGTACGAAGCCGACTACGAAACATTGTCTGGTGGCGAGGCGAGTGTCGGCATCGCTATTTCGCTACTCAAAAACAGAGAATTGGATAAGCGCAGAACAGAATTGGCTAATGCTGGGCTAGCCACCTCACAATGGCAGGCGTTAGCAACCAGCTTAATCAATGACTTTGTTTATAAAGGCGTTAGCGAATATATCGCGTGGTACGAAAGTGCATTACAGGTTAAAGCTGTCACAGAACTGCTAAATACAGCCGCGGAACGTGAAAAAGCGTTGGTAACGCGTGTAGAGAAAGGCGACCTTGCGAATGTGGTATTAACCGAATTCAAAGCCAACATTTTGCAACAGCGCCTTTTACTCGCAGAACTCAAACAAAAACGAGACGCCCATGCCCAGATGCTTTCTTTTTACTGGCGCTCACCCAAAGGCGATATGCTGGCTTTAGATTCGGCAAACCCACCTAACGATATTAATTGGCCCTTCTGGGTTGGAAACGGTCAATTAATGACCCTTCGAAATGCTCTTCGCAATCACCCTGAGCTTGATGTTATGAAATTAGAGCAGCAGGTGGTAAAGAATAAGGCTGCACTAGCAAGTAACGCGTTATTGCCCAAATTAGATTTAAATGCCTCGGTTGCAAGAGATATAGGTTCTGGTCCGTCGAATCTAGAGGGAACAGAAACAAAAGTGGGTTTGTCATTTTCTTACCCGTTAGGAAACAGAAAGGCAAAAGCTGAACAAGCCCAACTGCAATCAAAACAAAGAGAGCTGGAACACAAGTTAAGCTCAACTGAGCAGGCCATAGCTCAGCGCTTTGAACAAGCTCTAGTTTACTGGGGGCAGGCGAAAGACATTGTTGAACTGCAAAGTGAAAATGCGGCGTTAGCGAAAACTCTTTCTAAGGTCGAGAAAACACGCTTCGATGCGGGTGACAGTGACATGTTTGTATTGAACGCACGTGCTCAAAATGAAATTAAGGCACAGATAAAAGAAATAAAGGCGAGAGTAGATTTATTGAAGGCAGAGCTAACCCTTTATAAAGAAGCCGCCATGTTGTACTCATTCAACAATTAACTTTCATTGAACATATAAGTCTAGGTGCGGTGTGCGACTGATCACTATTGCTTGGAGTCAGTCGTTAGAAAGCTGATTACCTTTGTAGAAAATAATAAGGCAATAAAAAACGGCGTATTGAACAAATCAATACGCCGTTTTTTAAATCAGTCTAAAAGTGATTAATTGCCCAATGCGCTATTAAAGTCTTCTTCGCTTAGTCCAGCTGACATCGCGTATTCTTTTAACTTGTCCTGAGACACACCTGCATGTTGCGCAGTATTTAAAATACGCATGACTTGTTCACGCTGCTGCGCCGACTCTCTTACTGCTGTTTCAACTACCGTTTCCGCTTCGTTAGGAAACACGGCCAAAAGCGCATCCACTACATACTCTCCAACAAAAGGTACAGCGTTTAATGCACTTGTCATGATATCGACAATCTTATTTGGATGTTCTTGCGACAATGTCTGAACGATACTGTCTGCCGCGTCCGGTTGAGTAAGAACGGCAACGCGTACAATCTCGTCTAGCTCTTCTGGTGTTGATACCGCAGCCGCCTGCACAACAAAGTCGACATAAGTAGGCTCTGCTTTTATTGCTAACTGAACAATGTTAGGGCAACTACTTACTTCTTTCTTAATTGCCAGCTGTACAATCTCTTCAGTTGAAGCGGGTTGCGCAGAAATAGCAGCAAAAATGATTTCCCTGTATTTGTCAGGGTAAGTATCTAAGGCAATATCTACAATTGACACTATCTCTTGCGGATAATGACCAGCAATTGAACTGATTGCTCTGCCAACAGACATTGTCTGGTCGACCTGGCGTCGTAAAAAAGCGGTTTGGAAATGGTTTGAATCGTCAACGACTTCAACACTCGTTGAAACAGGGGGCTGAATGGCTTCATCTGAAGAAGCGTCTTGTGCCAATGCTGAATAACTAACATGGGTAGTTAGTAATGCCACTGACAACAGTGTAAGAGTTTTAAACATAAACCCACCTTTATAATTATTGCGTAGTCAATTTCTGACACTACCAGTATTAATGCACTTACAAAGAACGCAAAGCGTGGATTGATTACGCTTATATACATTCTTATACGCATTCCCTTACGCAAGCTTGAATATCTATATCTGATATTAAGCATTTATATAATAACGGCAGGATCAAATACTACTTTAAGAACTACTACTTTATAGGATCTGAATTCCTATCCTATTAGTAATTAGTCCATATTGTCTACTAATTATCACATTTGAGCGAAAAATAGACGGTTAGTTCAGTTTTTTCAACTTTTTCAAAATAAGTGTTGACGTGAGCGCTCATTTCCCTAAAATGCGCATCCGCTTCGGGGGAAAAGCAAAACAGCGAGCCTCCTGAAGTAAGTCTCTACTACCTTTATAGGCCAGTAAAGACGGGAGTTTAGAAGAAACGCTTCAGAAAATAAATTTTCAAAAAGTGTTGACA
>LUMJ01000073.1_pt1 | contig 42316 bp, 33 predicted proteins | sample 729631 | NCBI WGS metagenome assembly LUMJ01 (sample SAMN03860266, study PRJNA289734) | marine metagenome | biome: seawater column; feature: ocean; material: water; isolation source: Red Sea water column Station 22 - depth 500m | place: Saudi Arabia: Red Sea | collected 2011-10-15 | depth 500 m
TTATCAGTCAAAAACGAGCTTTTATATGCATTTATGTTAAACAATATATAGAATAACATACTGATTGTATTAATCAATTGTATTATTCAGGAAACCCTACTTAATCATCTTTAGGAGAAGCTAATCTTCTCCCTTCAACTCGTTTTAGAGCAAAGGGTAGTAATGTTGCTATCCAACCACAGATGCCGAATAAATCCACTAACGATTTCCAAGATCAGCTGGATGAGCTGAAAAAACTAGTTGAACGAAAGACTAAGGAAATTGAGATCATCCAGCAGGCCTCCTCAAAAATTAATGCAACCCTAGACTTGGAAATCATTGCCGATGCAATGCTGAGCTCTATGGACAAGTTTTTTGGATTTCAACACTCCATGATATTAATGATAGAAGATAATGGAGAAGCCCTCACTGTCTTAGCCACACATGGGTATGAAAACCAAGGAATAGGGGCTAAGGTGAAAGTGGGAGTGGGTGTAATCGGCATGGTGGCAAAACGCAAAAAATTGATGCGAATGGCGAACCTTGGAATGCAGCGAGGATACATGCAGGCCATTCGGCAACAGGTTGGTCAAACCACAGACACCAAATTGAAAGAAGAAGTTGAGTTGCCTGGACTTTCAGATGCAGAAAGTCAGGTAGCTATACCTATGCTAATTGAAGACGCACTAGTTGGTGTATTTTCCGTAGAAAGTCGTGAAGTCAATATATTTGATAAAGCGGATGAGTTACTCATTGGGATTCTCGCTAACCAAGCTGCAAGTGCACTTCAACATGCAAGATTATACCAAAGTGAGCAACTACGTCTGCAAGAGCTTAACGAGGCACATATTAAGCTAGCCGACCTTAATGCCAATCTTGAACAAAAAGTCGAAGAAAGAACTGCTGAGTTGCTTGAGTTATCTGCAAAACTTGCAAAATACTTTTCCCCGCAGGTATATGATTCTATCTTCTCAGGTAAGCTTGATGTTACAATACAAACTCAGCGAAAACCACTTACTGTATTTTTCTCAGACTTACAAGGCTTCACAGAACTTACTGAAAGGCTTGAACCAGAAATACTTACTGAGTTGCTGACACACTATCTTACGGAAATGTCAAAGGTAGCCATTAAATGGGGAGGCACAATTGACAAGTTCATAGGTGATGCGGTACTCGTCTTCTTCGGTGACCCAATTTCTAAGGGAAATAAGAAGGATGCTGTATCTTGTGTTTCTATGGCATTGGAAATGCTTGCAAAGCTGAAATCTCTAAGGGGATTCTGGCGAGAAAGAGGAGTATCCCGTCCACTCAATGTAAGAATTGGCATACACACGGGAGTCTGCACTGTTGGGAATTTTGGTTCAGAAGATCGGCTTGATTATACAGTTATCGGTAACGGAGTAAACCTAGCTTCCAGGTTAGAATCAAGTGCAGATGCCAACCAGATTCTAATTTCAGAAGACACCTACTTGCTTGTCAAACAAGACGTCCGTTGTAAGAAACACGAGGCGGTATCTGTGAAGGGTGTCTCCCATCCTGTTCAAACCTACGAGGTCTCAGGTTTGATTAAAGAGTCTAAACAAAAAGAAAGTCCTATAGATAGTACAATGCCTGGGTTATCCCTTACGTTTGACCCCTCCGATTTGGAAGACCACGAAGCTGCAAGAAAACTACTCTCCTCAGCGCTGAAGAAAATTAAACCTAAGTCTATGGTCTCTACAGGCAAAAAATAATGAAATTTTCTTAATTTTAAACTTTTAATTTGGTTTTATCTAAATGGTGTTGGCTTCAGAGTGATAATTCACTTTAATCCGTTTGTATTAGTGGCGCACCAGCAGGGACTCGAACCCCGAACCTACTGATTAGAAGTCTGATGTACTGGGTAAACAGGGATAGACTGCAACAAACAAGGATAATAAAATCAATATGATAAAAGGCAAAATATATTAGGGGATATTCCGCAATGTGGCCGGATTTTGTAAGCTAGTGGCACAAAATTGGCACAAAAATTCTGCCCTCTTGCGTGCGTGTAGTGGTTTTCTTGCAAGGTCCCTGACTGTGAAGAATTAGTGGGAGTTACTCACAGGAGATGATGGGGATGGCCCTGCCAGGAGTATTAGTGTTTGATAGTCAATCTCTAGGGACTAGTAATCTTGAGTTTCTCTCCTACCACACTGCAGAAACTTGAGTCCACCATTCATACACAAATCCTATCGCCAACGGAACACAAACATGTGCTGCAGCCACAGGCCATGTTGTACAAAATAAAGCCAATCCACCAAAGAATGCCACATCTGGGTCACCAGTAATCATTTCCATTTGATAAAGTACTGGAGGATTAAAGGCTTCAACGATGGAACCAGAAGTTTCACTTGCTTTATGACAAAATACACTTGCGTGCATTGATACATCTAATAAATCACACGCATTCACAATGTTCCATTAAAAAAATGGTTGTCCAAGAATACCCATGTTTAAATTGGAAAATCTACCCAACGACAATAGTCAAAAAATTGTTTTTGTATAAATGAATTACATTGTCTGTCTAAGTCATGTTACCATTCAACGATAACAATTCGTAACACAATTTTGTTTATTTTAAAAGTATTAGGCTTAGCAGTGTAGATGAAGATTATGAAATAATGATGTGGATGTTGATAGAAATAATTCAGTTTAATTAGAGATAATAAAATGGAAAAGATAATTGGTGTAATTGATGAGCCTGCACAAGGTGGTGGTAATGATTACCTTGACATTGGAATACACTCAAAGTCGCTGATTGAATTTATTCAGGAGACAAAAACACCAATTACTGTTGGCATTCAGGGTGAATGGGGTAGTGGGAAAACGTCCCTTCTCAATTCGATTCATCATGCCTTTGCTGAACAACCTACCTTTAAACAAATCTGGTTTAACTTGTGGGAATACTCGTTACTTTCAACTCCGGAGGAAGCATTACTTAAGATTGTAAACAGGATCATTGATCAACTTCTTGAATCAGATACGAACAAGAAATACAAACAGAAAATAACGGCTAGTGCTAAAAGAATTTTTAAGGGAGCACTTCGTATAGGTGCTCAGGTAGCATTAGGTGATGAAGCCGCACAAGTTACTGGAGAATTAATGGAATCAGGGAACCACTCAATCTCTGAATTACGCAAAAATCTAGAAGGACTTGTTGTTGAGATAGCAAAGCAGCCAACCAACATTGAAAAGATCATTATATATGTAGATGACCTTGATCGGATCGAACCTAAGAATGCAGTAGCGATTTTGGAGCTAATGAAAAATATTTTCAACGTTCATAATTGTGTGTTCATCCTTGCCATTGATTTTCAGGTTGTGGTTAAGGGACTGGAGCACAAGTTTGGTATTTATGATGCCAATGAGCCAATACAATATCGGTAAATATATCAACAAACTATTAGTAGACACAGGTTTTTTCGAAAGTGATGATTTAGATACTAATGCAATTGAAAAAATAATTATGTGGACTATTGGTGGAAATCCTCGCTCCATAAAACGACTCGTCAATTCAGTTTCACTTATACAAATTTTTGTGAAGCACAAAACAAACGATGATAAAAAACATGAAAAAAATATACTTAACGATAAAGAAGAAAAAATTTTAGTTTTCTCATTATTGTGTCTTCAAATTGCCTATCCACTTGTCTATAGTCTTCTCGTTGAAAAACCTGATTTTGTTAATTGGGATGATGAACTGGCCTTTAGGAAGACTCAGCGCTCTGAGGAAAATATCGAAGCATTCAAAGATGAATTTGAAAAAGCACAATTAGATGAAGATTTTAATGAAGAATGGGAAAAGGTTCTCTACAGAATTTGCTATGAACGACCACTACTAAAGCCAAGGACTTCAGATATTTCAAGGTTTTTTAGTTATATTAAGGATGAACTTCTTAAAAATAATCAAAAATTTATTGGAAAAAAGATTGCTTATATACTGACCCAAACTTCGGTCACAAGTGTAAGTTCAACTGCTCAGGGACAGACAGCTAAAACAAATTATGGGAAACCATTAATTGATTACTTGAAGGAAATTTCTGAACAAATCGGGGAAGAAGAAGAATTAACAAAAGAAGAACTCAAAAAGAGAATTTCTGAGTTAATTAAAAAAGAATCAGGAGAAGATATAAAACCTAATACATTAAATTCTCTTTTAATTAGAGCAACAATTAATGATAGTAATAGGCGCAGCTTCTATATTAACGAAAAAAATATGGAAAAATATAATATTTTTTACTTTGTGGATGAACACAATAAAACAGAAAGTATGTTAAAAAAATATTCGCCTGAAAAGCCTCCTATTGGTTATAAAAAATATTACACAAAGAAAGATACTAATGAAAAATGTGAACAAATAATAAAGAATAATAACTCTTAAAAACAATACAATCGAATTCTTCTTAAATCCCTGAACACTGTAATCCTGTTAGACCACTTCATGGCAGAGCAAGTCAGGAAAGCTTAAGCCCTCACTGAATTACATATCATATCTTTGTGCCCACTAACCCAACCAAAATCAGAAATCAATTCGACCAAAAACTTAGTTGATTTTTATATTAAAATAATATTTTTTTAAATTTTCTTCTGAAAAGGTTTCATTAAATATTGATTTTATCTTTTCGCATGAAATTTCTTCACAAAAAACCTTTTGTTCATATCTGAGACTGAGTATCATTAGAAGAAATTGAATATAGATTTTTAATTTTTTTCTTGAAATTTTTATATAAATTAGTTGATGTCTCGTAAAAATATTTAACATATTTGGCGTTTTCAGATGTTAACATAGTCTCGAAATATGGCAGATTATCTTTTGGTGTTATGATATAACCATGATTTACTTGATTATTTGAAAAATAATCAATTGCAGTATACGTTGTATATTGTATATCCATTGAACCTCTAATTATAAGTACCTGATTTTTTTCAAGTGTCCCTTGTATTTTTTTTGATTCTTTTTCAGTTAATTTATATCTTTGATCATATACGCTATAATTTGCATCTGAAACTCTATAATACCTTCTTGGCATTTGTATCATCAAAACATTATGTTTATACAATTCAAAATCAAAATTTCCAATAGTATCAACTTGCATAATATTTTGTACAATTTGACTAAAAATAAAATAACTTAATAATGCAATGATGACAACAGCCCCAAATGCATTTCCCAAACAACCTGATATTCGATTCATGAATTGTTTAAATAATTATTAATTCGTTATTAAAATATTAACAATAAAATAAAAACTGTATAATTTATTTTATTTGATCTTAAACTGAGCTTTTGCCATGAATTGTTTCGGAAGACGTTCAATTAAGCACAGTACTATTTGTTCACAGTCAATCTCTTTGAATCTTGTATATTTTTTTGATCTCCAGCTCCAGAAAGTACCATTCTTCCTTTTTATCCGTTTTGATTTTTTCGATTTTCTCCCATTTGAAACTGTAGGAAGACTTCAGATTCACTTTTACATTTTCTCTCCCCCCTTAGAGTCCGGACAGTGAAATAAGGAATTCGCTTGAGTTCTTGCTCCATTGAATGTGGTGAACTCAGTTCCCACTCCTTTTTTCGATTCATTTAAATATGTTTTGCTGTCTGTGATCATATAGAATCTTCCTTGTGTGAAGGAGTGATCGTTACAAGCTAGTTCAAGTGCTTCAATATCCACGAATGCATCAATTCTTCCATGATCTTGTGCACCTTGTTTACTAGTTTTGAATTTTAGTTCAATTGCTGCTTCCGCTTGAGATTCTTTTCCCCCACGGGAAAAACCGCATGTAATATCTAAGTATTTCGTCTTGCCTTTAATGTAATCAATCTTCTTTTCTAAATCAACTTTGAAAATGTCAGATCGTTTTGTGCAATAAGCGCCACCTATGGTAGAGATTATGTGGGCAAAGTGATGCTGAAATGGGGCTTCTGTCGTGATTTCATAACGCCCTTCTATGAACCCAGTCTTTAATATAAGCCAGGATGTATCAAGGATTTCATCAATACGCTTGGAGTAATCAGATGATAGTTTTTTTTGTGGTTCCATATGTTCCTTTCAACCAACTTAATTCATATCACTTTAAAAGTTAAAAAATATTATTCCGAAAATCCACCTAAATTGATTAAAAAAGGAAAATTCCCTTGTGTGAGTTACTTACAGAAGATCAAAGTGGTGGGACACAAATCTTCTGCCAGCACAGACCGTTATTGACACTTCAGCAGCAAAGAAACAATCTAGACTGGAGAGTCAGCCCTTTTAGTTTTTGGTTTAAATTATTAATCCTGGTTATTTTGCTCTTCTATTTTTTTTTCAATTTTTTCTACTCTTTTATCTGCTTTTGCTTCATTTACAACAAGAATAGCGTGTATCATCCCTGGTAACCATCCCAAACAAGTCAATATAATATTTATAATGAAACTTAAAGGTTTAAAACCACATAAGAAAACTGCTAAAGGTGGCAAAATAATACAGAATAAGTAAAGCATAAATCCTCATCAATCCTTTAAATCTGCTGACTCTATACTTCTGTTTAACATACGTCAATACTTATTTATATTATTTACAGAGATTTTTCTTGGAGGGTGTCTGACTGTGAAGAATTAAGTGGGGGTTACTCAGAGGAGTGAGTGCCATTTTTTAAAACTAAATGGCACATTAGAGGCACAATTTGACTTTGTTTGAGTGTTAAAGGTCTGTAAATAACTGATATTATGGCGCACCAGCAGGGACTCGAACCCCGAACCTACTGATTAGAAGTCAGTTGCTCTATCCAGTTGAGCTACTGGTGCGTAAGTGCTGGAATGTGTAAAACACATTAAAAAGATTCAGTGACTAAACTCGAAAATACAATGTTTTCAAGCTTATCACTATCCGGAATTTCTCTGGTCAATAAAAGATGAAACCTTCTCAAAAACTTCTGCTGACGAGAGTCTGGAGGTATCCAGCACAAAGTCAAAATTCGAATTATCATCAATATCTACTTGATACAAGCTAAGATAACTTTTCCGCATTGCTTCTCTGCGTTTCCGACCGGCTTCCAGGCTTTCACTGAAAGTTTTGGCATCTTCATTGGTACGTTTTGTGTCATCAAGAATTCTTCGGGCAGATTCCTCTGAATCACATCTCAGACAGATACGGATGGAATCCGGAACAAAATGAAATCCCAGATGCGCGTCCAGCACGAAATCGTCGTTTTCTTTTCCGTAGATTCGCTGTTCCTCATCCACCTGAAGGTCCACTTCCGGATGCTCAGACACATATTCCACGATAAACTGCGTGATATCACTGTACCCATATTTCCCGGACAATTCACGCATGAAATCGCCTGTACCCTTGGTTTTTAAACCGAAATGCTCAGCCAGCATTTTTCGCAATGTTGATTTCCCTGAGCCCGGACTGCCGGCAAGCGTGATTTTCATGACAACTACTGGATATTTTGTAATTGTTCTCTGATTTTTTCCAGCTCACTCTTGATTTCAACTGCTGATTGGCTGATGACCGCGTTATTGCTTTTGGATGCGATAGTGTTGACTTCGCGGTTTAATTCCTGCAGAAGGAATTCTGCTTTTTTACCAACTTCAGTTTGGGTTATAATTTGATCCATTTGCTCAAGGTGAGTTTTGAAACGGATAATTTCTTCACTGATATCAAGTTTGTCCGCGAGCAAAGCAACTTCCTGTTCAAGCCGCTCCGGATTTAAATCTTTGCCCGTGTTTAGCTGAGCGATTCTTTGCTGAAGACGTTTTCTGAACTGTTCCGGTTCATCCCGCGAGAGAAGCTTCAAACTCACTCAGCAGTTGACTGATGCTTTGGGCACGATCTGCATTCAGGCGAAGTTTTGCTTCTTCGGAATCTATTTCCAATCTGATTGAACAGTCGATTTTCCCCCGGGAACAAATTGCTTTAATTTGTTTTTTACAATCCTGCTCAAGGAATTGAAATCCGGCAGGAAGCCGGCAATGTATGTCAAGAAAGCGATGATTGACTGAACGGATTTCTGCCTGACAAGACCATGTTTCCCAGCGTTCTTCAGCTGATCCGAATCCAGTCATTGAAATAGCCATTTATTTTCCTTAATTACCAAATAAAATATGAACAGAGCTTAACAGCATATTGACAATTTGAGCTGCTCAAGTTAGATTACCAGTAAACATTAATTCCTGCGTAAAAGAAAGATGACGTTATTGAACACTCTTAATCACATCCTGCGCCACTACCTCAGAGTGTTTCTGAATTCATTTCCAACAAAGGTTCCCAAAGATATCCAAATCTACAAAATCGACTGCGAAAAGCTTGTTGAGCGCTACAACACACTGCTCAAAGAAATTTCTGAGTACATGAAGGATCACAGCAAACAAAACCAGGATGATCCGGAAAATTCAGCCCTTACCTTATCCTACTATGACACAGATTCTTTTTTTCTGATCTCCATCAAGGAAGATTTGGAAATTCTCACAAATGATTGTGAAGAACTGCTGGAAAAAGGTGTGCGGCATCCTGGAGATATTCAACTGCAAAATGGCGACATTGATCAATATCTAAATCAGCTTCGTGAATTGCGTCGCTATTCTGAACAGATTGAAACTGCTCTGGGTGAATATGAAGAAAATATCATGAAGATTGAGGAAGAAATTTCAAACAACACTTTGTGCAATTAACTTTAACCCTCCAAAACGGCATTCTTCAGGAAACTGACTGATTAACTCTGCTGCATTCACTCAGGATAATTCGCAGCTCTCCTGTCAGCTTTAATCAGGAAATCTTCTGCAATTCATAGGCAGTTGCTGATTCCATAAATTTCTGAAAACGAGACAAAACCTGCACCGGATTGTCAAGAAGACCTTCGATCAATAATGAATTTTCATAAAGCTGCTCAACGGAATCTTTAAGAAACGGATGTTTTTTATCTTTTTGCAGGATTTCTGAAAGATTCTGAATAATCGGATGTCCCATGTTGACTTCCAGGTTGCGCTTTTCCCCTTCAAATTTCTGATCCATCATTTTCATCATCTTCTCCATTTGCACCGTCATACCATCCTTTGGCGTAACCAGAGAGCAGGGACTGTCAACAAGTCGTTTTGAATCAGAAACATCACACACGCGGTCTTTAAGCTGTGTTTTAAAGAAAGTCAGGATGTCACTTTGTTCTTCTTTGGAAAGTGAAGATTCCGGTGCTGAGATGTCGCTGTCACTTATGCCTTCAATATCACCCTGTGAAATGTTTTTCAATGACTTGCCATCATAATCACGCATGTCGGTTATCATGAAATCATCAATTTGATCTGTCAAATACAGCACTTCCAAACCCTGCTTTTTAAAGTATTCCAGATTGGGATTATGCAAAATTGCCTCACGGGAACCTCCTGTAACATAAAAAATTTCCTTTTGCTCTTCTCGCATGCGCCTTACATAATCTTTCAACGACACATCAGGCGTAGCATCCTCTGAAAGGGATGAATTGAAGCGCAGCAAATCCTTCAGCCTGTCTTTGTTTTTAAAGTCTGACGAAATACCTTCCTTGAGCAACATGCCGAATTGCTGCCAGAATGTTCCATACTTTTCAACATTTTGCTCAGACATAGATTGCAATTCTTTGAGTACACGCAAAGTTAAACTGCTTTTAATTTTTTCAATCAGCACATTTTTCTGCACACTTTCCCTTGAAACATTAAGCGGCAAATCCTCTGAATCCACAACCCCCTGAACGAATCGCAAATATGACGGTAGTAAATCTGTATTTCCGGACTGGATCAATACTTTCTGGGCATATAGCGCAATGTCTTTGCTTTCACGGGCATACAGCACTTCATTACCAACTGACTCCGGAAAATAAAGCAGGGCATAGTATTGAATCGGGGCGTCAATGCTGAAGTGCATGTGGTGAAAGGGCTCCTGTTGAGAATGAGATATCTGCTTGAAGAATTCCTTATATTGATCTTCTTCTACTTCAGATTTTGATTGGGTCCAGATTGCTTTTACCTGGTTGACTGTTTGATCATTAACCTTTACTGGAAAAGGCAGGTAGTTTGAGTACTTCTTGATGATTGATTCCAGTTTCCACTTACTACAAAATTCCTTGGCATCTTCCTTCAGAAAAACCGTAACACGAGTACCGCGCTGGTTGTATGTTGTGGGAGCTATTTCATACTGACCTCCTCCGGTGGAAGACCATTCCCAAGCCTGGCTGTCAACCTCCCAGGAACGTGTGATTAACTCAACTCGTTCGGCAACCATGAAAACAGAATAGAAACCTACACCAAACTGGCCGATCAGATTTTCTGCTGATTTATTTTCAGCCTGTGCCTGCTGCAGGAATTTCAGGGTTCCGGAATTTGCAATTGTTCCGAGGTTGGAGACAAGTTCTTCCTTGGTCATTCCGCAGCCCGAATCCTCAATCTCAATCTTGTGCTTGTTTTCATCAAAAGTAATTTTGATCTGCAGCTCCGCGTCTTTGTCCAGCACCTTTTCTTCTGTGAGGGTTGTCAGTTGAACCTTGCTCAAGGCATCTGAAGCATTGGAAACAAGTTCACGGAGAAAAATTTCACGTTCGGTGTAAAGAGAATGTACCAATATTTCGAGAAGCTTCTGCATCTCAGCCTGGTATTCATGAATTTCTGTTTTTGGTTTTTCGATTTTACTCATAAAGATATTCCTTAAAAATTGCTGATGTTGTAAAATTGTTTGAATTTGCAACCCCTAATTTTAACGGAAAACGGCTAAAATGAAAAGAAATTTTGGGACTTGCCGCAATGCAATTCAGGATATATGTGAAAAGTTTCAGAATTCTTTTCGTATAAATCCAATGTGTTAAATCAGCAGAATCGCATCTTTTTTATGTTAAAGTGGTTTTTCTTCTGTCAGGAATTGTGGAAAATGTCTGTTCAAATTAACTTTGCTGAAAGTCCTGCTGATTTTGAGTATGCGCGGCAGCTGTTTCTGGAATATGCAGACTCGTTGGGGTTCAGTCTTTGTTTTCAGGGATTTGATGAGGAGCTGGAATTTCTTCCCGGAAAATATGCCGCCCCTAATGGATGCATACTGCTGGCAAAGATTGAATCAGTCAGCGTTGGCTGCGCGGCATTGCGTCCAATCAGCAATAATGTGTGTGAAATGAAACGACTTTATGTAAAACCTGATTATCGTGGGAACGGATTGGGGAGAAAGTTGGCTTATAAAATTGTGCAGCTTGCGATTGAAAAAAAATACTTAAAAATGCAGTTGGATACCTTAAGCAGCATGCACAGCGCGATCGGACTTTATCAATCACTGGGATTTGTGGAAACTACTCCGTATTACAACAATCCACATCCGGATGTGATGTTTTTTGAGAAAACTCTGGATGGTGCAGTCGTTACATAATGACTATAGTAGTCCGTCACGCGTGTGGATTTATTCTTTGGAAATCTGCACTTGTAAGCCATTTGGCTGAAGACAATTAATTCTGAGTGGACAGAAAAAATCGTGTTTATGTACAATGGAAACTGAGCAGCGTCTTGATCTGATAATTTCCGGGAGGGTGCAGGGTGTCGGTTATCGTTACTCAGTTAAAATGAAAGCAGATTCACTGGGGATTAAAGGTTATGTTAAAAATCTGCGTGACGGTTCAGTTTTTGTGACTGCGCAAGGAAATAAGGGCGCGATGGATAACTTTGTAAAATGGTGCTATCAAGGTCCTCCCGCGGCCATTGTCAGGGAGATAGAAAAGATTCTGGGGACAACAGAAGACTTCCGGGATTTCAGCGTGGTCTATTGAGCAATAATCAGTAACTGGATTGCCGGTCTTAGATTTCCTGCGTAAATGTGAATATTGAACATTAAAGAAAAATTTTCTCTATTTTGTCTTTAAAAGCCTGTATCTCAAATGGCCTGACGATATAGTCGTTCAACCCTGCTTTGATTGCCGGAACAATAATTCCCTGGATATCTTCAGCTGTGACCATCAGCACGGGTATTTTTCTAAGATCAGAATCAGCGCGTATTTGCTTCAGCAGTTCCAAACCACTCATCTCAGACAAACTCCAGTCTATTACAACCAAATCAAAAAGTGCTGACTTAAGCATAACCAAAGCAGTAGATCCGTCCTCCGCTTCAGCAGTATTGTTGTAACCCAGCTTATCCAGGATATTAATCACTATTTTACGTGTAGCTGAAAAGTCATCAACAACCAGAATTTTCAAATCTGTTTCAGCCATCATATTGCATCATGAAACCTGGATTAGTTTTTTCAACAATTGTGACATGAACAGTTTCCTGGTTTTTCTCTCAGGTTTTCACGCTGAGTGAATCCGGACATATACAAACTTAGTGAAAGTTTAGTATGGCAGTAAACATCAGTTAATCTGTAAACGCTTATCTGCAATGGCAAGCTGGTCTGAGAAAAAGCACACCAGATTTTCCAGGAATTGAGAGGCAATTCTGGGTTGCTGCTGTGTAAGGGCTAAAAGCCTGTCCTGAGTGAATAACATCAAAGTAGAATCTTTGCGTGCAATTGCTCTTGCCTTGGAATCACCATTGCCTTCACATAAAACAATTTCTCCAATTAAATCAAAGTCTTTACGAGTCCAGCAGTAACCCACAGAAAATGTGCTGCTTTTTGGTGAAACTCTTGACTCAACAGCAACTTCACCTGACCTGATAAACAAATAATTGCCTTTTTCAGGTTTAACTTTTGTTAATTTTTTCCCGCTTTCAACATTAATTATCTCGCTGTAGGACTCTAATTTGCTGCGCCATTTTCTGCCGAGCTTTTCCCATTCTGCTTCAGGATCAATAGACATCTCCTCTCGCTCAATTTTTTCCTGCTCGATTAGCTTCGTCTCAAGGCTGGCAAGGTCAAAGTCTTTTTGTGTCAGCAATCGTTCATCAGTTTCCTTCAAGGAAGACTGAAGACGATTTGCCAGATTCAAATAAAGTTTTGCTGCAATTTTCGGATTACGTTTTTTTAGCGGCTCAAGACAGTCACGATTAATCACCAACAGCCTGGTTTTTTCATAAGCTTCAGCTCCGGCGCTTCGTTCGGCGTTCCTGAACAGTCCCATTTCACCAAAGGTCTTGCCCTTTTCCAGTCGCACAAGATCTGTGCGCTGCCCGTCTTTTTCCAGGAAGATTGAAATTGAACCGTTTAAAACCACATACATTTCATCCCCGACATCTCCCTGTGAAAAAAGCAGCTTGCCGGGTTTCATATCTACCGTATATGCCATCAGGCTGGCGATTTTTGCTTCCCTGACAGACATGTTTTGAAAGAGGTCTATTTCATTGATGAATTCCTCGTCAAATTTTAGTCCTACATAATCCCAGACAGTTATTAAACCGGTTTCCATCACAACGGAAGGCAAAAAAGTCATGTCGATTGCCAGACAAACAAGCAATGTAAGCGCGGTGAAACTGCCGAATAAAATTACAGATTCCATTTCGGATTGAGAGAACAGTATGAAACCCGCTGAAAGAGAGATTGTAGAAAACAGCATCGCGCGTCCAACAACAGGAATGGTTTTCACTGAGGCTTTCCTTTTGTTTCGGAGTTTATTCGCATATTCGTTGTAATGACTTAAAAAGTGGATTGTGTCATCAACTCCGATTCCAAGCGCAATTGCGGCAATCACTGAAATCGTTACTCCGATTGGAATGTCAAGCCAGCCCAGTAAACCGAAAAATACCAGAATTGTAATAATATTTGGAAACAGGGCAATCACTCCCATTTTCCAGGAAAGAAAGAGCAGCGAAAGCATCACAAACACGATTACCAGGGCAAGTATCACGCTGTTGATCTGACCCTGAGCAATGTTGTTAGCGGATTCACTGGCCAGCACACTACCGCCTGTGTAACTGAACAGCAAATCAGGCAGAAATTCCGGCACCTTTTGTATCAACAAATCCCTTAATGCCAGAAAGGAAGTGGAACCGCTACTGGTCATTCTTAATGTAACCTGCAGAATATCTTCCGCGTCACTTAAAAATTTAGGGCCTTTTTCACCTGATTTAGCATAAAATTTATCCACTTCATCATCAGTCAATTTATCAAGTCCCAGGCGGTAATGGTCCAGCACATCTACCGGCGAATGAATTTTATCAATTCTTAGTCCCTCAATTTTCCCAATTTCAGTGGCTCCTTTTTTCTGAAAAAGCCATTCCTGGAACTTTTCCAGTCCCAAAATTGTATTTGCGGTTTTCAATGGATTGAGGTTGGAATCCTGCTGACTCAAACTGTCTGGTTTTGCCTTGAATAATAAGCGCAGCGAATCTGTACCGGCCAATTCATTTTCGATAAAATGTAAATCCTGCACGATCCGGCTTTCCTCCGGAAATGTCTTGGTGGAACTGTTGATACTCAAACCCAGCATTCCAAAAGCCGCAACTGCAGCTACTATAAGCCAGATCAGGATCAGGCGTTTTGAATGCTGCCGAAGCCATTCAACAATTATTCTGAAAAAACTGTTAAGAAATCCACTTTGATTTTCTGAAACTGCTAACTCAGGCAGGTGGATGTAATGCAGCAGTGCGGGCGCGAGTGTGAGGGCAAACAGATTTATTGAAACAATGCCTATGCTTGAATAAAGGCCTAATTCCTGTACCGCTGGAATTGGACTGACCATCAGAGCAATGAAACCCGCGACAGTTGTTATTGCTGTCACCGTGACAGGAACGGTAACGGAGGAGACGGTTGCCATTACTATTTCCGGAATAGTTGTTTCAGCATCACCAGGTTTTTTTGCTTCCCGGATCTGAATTGATTCAGTCTGATATTGATTCAGAAATTTAATAACATAGGCGCTTCCAACACAAAGTATTATGGGGGCGCAGACCATAGTTACCATATTCAGCTCTCCACCTATCAAACCAACTATACCGGCCGTCCAGATAATTCCGGAAAGAACTACAGCCAGTGGTACAATCACAGTCAGAAAACTTCGGAATGAAAATAAAAGAATGACGACAATCAGCAGCACACTAAGTGGAAAAATGTTTTCCATATCCTCGCTGATCAGTCCTCCCGCCTTGTTTATCTGCCGTGGTTGGCCAGCATAGGCAATACGCAGCTTTCCGGAAATTTCAGAGTTATTTTGATACTTTTCCAGCAGTTCTTTTATAATATTCTGGGTGTAGTCAGATTCAGGATTTGATCCCGGACTGAAGGTAAGAATAAGCGCGGCAGTGCTTAAATCTTTTGAAAGCAAATCGCCTTCGAATAGCGGATGGTTTTTTAAGCTGCTGACGACTTTGCTGATTTTATTTTCAGCATTTTCAAATATATTATTAGGACTTTGACTGTTGTTCATTAAGGCGCAATCAAGAAATGATTCCGTAGAAGTATCTGTTTCAGCCGTGCTTTGATTGGAATCGTCCGGACCTTCTTCAAGACTATCTTCCAGATCATCTTCCAGATTAACTTCCGTATTATCTTCAGGTGATTCTTCCAGACTGTCCTCAAAGTCTTCTTCAAGACTTTCATCTGTTTCCTGCTTTGGAACGCTGACTGCTGAAGCAGTGTTCAAGCAGGCCAGTTCATGTTCATATTTTTCCAGAGCAGAAACACAAACTGAACCGTAATCCATCTGATGAAAATATGATTTCCCTGCGCATGTACCTGAGGCTTGAGGAATATCCAGCATGCTTAAAACCTTGGAGATGCCTGGAACCGTTGTTTCAATTTCTTTTTGGAGGTGACCCAGAGTAAGAAGTAATTCAAGCCCAATCGGTTTTCTTTCAGTATTATGCAGGGCAACCACAAGCACTTCAGCGCTGCCAAATGCTTTTCTGGCTTCAAGGAACTGCTGGTATGCTCCGGAATCCCGTTCAATGAAAGGTTCTATTGTACTGTTGATGCGTATCTTCCCGCTTTGAGGATCAAACAGGCCTTCCTTTGCATGGTAAAAAAAGAACACGCTGAGGAGCAGGATGAATAAAAGGATGGTTTTAGGAAACTTGTTGATTGTGGTGAAAAAACGGACAAGCATGCAAAATTTAATACGCGGCAAATTTTTGGGTGTAGGTCAAAAGTACCTGATTTGTGGAAATTTTGTCTATGAGCATTTTCTGTCTCTCTGTTTCCAGACGGAATAATTTTAGTTCCAGTTCCATGTTCTCTTTGTAATGCTCCCAGGTGAACAGAGAAGCATATCCTTTTTGTATGAAAGGCCAGGTCTGATAATTCAGCAAAGTTATACGCAGTGAATTGTCCGGAGTTTTCAACACTGCAACTCCTGAAACCTGATTTCGAACAACATCCCTTTTATTTTGGAAGAGGGCGGATTCATTTTCATACAAAAAAACATGTGTGTTTTCAGGTACATCAAACGACTTGCGGTGGGAATATATCATCAGCCAGTAAAAATATTTGAATGTCCTTTCAAATGAAGTCGCCAGGGCAAAATGAGGGGATTGGAATGTTGAAAGACGAATCTGTCTTGCCTGTGGAATTTCATAGGAATAGAAGTTCCTTTTTTTAAAATATCCTGATTCCAGTTTCCAAACCATATCACTCCAGATTGCGTCTATTTCAAAAGTAAGGAAATCGGAGCGTGTTTCTTTCTCAGTGTAGTTGCCAAGCATATTTTCAAATGAGCCCTGAACCGATGCAGAAGTTTCATCTGAGGCTCCCTGATATTCAAACTTGATATATGGGTTCGCGTCAAACCAATGGAACAATCCAAACCTTGCATCAAATATATCACCGGTCCACTGATATTGAAGGCCGTAATAATCACGCAAAAATGATACCTTGCCTTCCTCTTTTTCACTTTCTTTTTTCTCTACTTCCTCACGAAATTCAGTAAATCTCATTCCAAATGTTTGCTGACGAATGGGAGAGAGGAACATAGTTGCAGTGTGTCCTCCACGAAACCAGTTGTATCTGATAGAGGGGATGGAGTCTTTTGTGTCATCCGGATCAAAAGTATATAAACCCATCACGTTGTTCATGTGCAAAACATCAATTACTTTATCTAAATCTACTTTCCCAAGGCTAAAAATCTGAGTTCCATAACGCAGCTGATGAGGGCCTGTACGGTAATTTGTGTAAATTTCACGCAGTGTGGCATAGCCGTCAAAAATACGTTTTTTATTTACCTCATAATTTTGGGAAAAGCTGATTGAAAGCCTGAAATAATTGTACATCCGCGGGGATGTATGAACTTTAACTGACTGATCATAGGTGGAAACAAAACGCAGTTCCTTGATCTCACTTAGTAGAGGTTCCAGTATTGACAGCCCTTTGGTTTCACTGGCACCTAACAAAGTTTTTACTTTATGGGAAAAATTTACCTTGGTCTGAAATTCCTCTTCTTCAGTCTCTTGGTCTTCACCCTCCTGATCTTCTGTTTGCTCATCAATTTCGAGCAATTCTTCAGTGAAGGGCTCTTCTTCTATTACAGACTCAGCGCCGTTTTCATCTGAAGGTTTTTCCTCTAAAACAACCACTGGACTTATTTCTTTAAGGGGGTTAACCTCCGAGCCTATTTCCAGATTTTCCTCGGACAACGGGTCCTCACCATCACCTGGTTTCGTATCAGTTTCAGCCAGCGGGTCTTCTTCCGCATCAAGTCCGGTATCAGTCTCAGCTAATGGATCTTCTTCCGCATCAAGTCCGGTATCAGTCTCAGCCAATGGATCTTCTTCCGCATCAAGCTCAGGGTCAGTCTCAAACAGCGGGTCTTCCTCCGCATTAAGTTCGGGATCAGTTTCATCCAGCGGATCTTCCTCCAAATCAAGGTCCGTATCAGTTTCAGCCAGCGGATCTTCTTCAGCATCAAGCTCCTGATCAGTTTCAGCAAGAGGATCTTCCTCCAGACTTAGACTGGTATCACTATCACTGATCTGCTGGGAGAAAGCAGATGGGACAGCAATACAAATTGAGATGGCAAGCAGAATTGAAAACAAAAATGTCGTCAAGACCAGTTTTCTGGTCAATTGAGGAATTGAAGCTGTTGTTGGGGAATCTGTTTGAGAAGATTCAGTCTGTGCTGAACAATGATTCAAAGGGCACATTTTTGAGAGCAGGATCGTCAGACAAATCAAGATACAGTTTTAGTTTTCCCTTTTTTTTGTCAACATGTGTAAGTGTTTCAAAAACAAATTTTTTCTCGCTGCCTTGAGTAGTACGGACACGCATCACCGTTGAAAACCACTGGCCTCCAACTTTGACATAATATTTAGGAAAAAAACGGTAGACTTTCCTGAGAACTTTTTCTGCAAAGAAATTCACCATAATTGGAACTTCTTTTTCCTTATCATAATAACTCAGTACACGATCATAAGATTTATCGTTTTCTCCGGACTTAACATCAATTAAGGTTTCAATTTTGAAATACTTTGGATTTTTCAGTTTTGAACATTTCATCTTTTTCACATTTCCGGAAACAAAGTCAAAATCAGCTGAATCAATGTTTGTTCCCGGAAAAATAGTACCTTCATCTGACGGGAAACTTCTGCAGCTTTCATTTGACACAACTCCGCAGCTGGAACAAACAAAGCGTCTTGCACCTCTTTGAATTATGCAGCGAGGTGCATTCGGTCCTTTCTCGGCAAAAATTCTGCGCTTGTTTTCAAGTCTTAGGATGCGAAGTGTTTCTTTTTGTGCGGCACGCTTGCTTTTTGAGCGGCATACTTTACCCTCACACGCATCCAGAATCATTGCTAAGCTGATATTTTTGCGCTGCAGTGGACTTGAAAGATGTGATTTTTTGATGAACGATTTTATTTTCTTCGGAGAATTCAGCTCTTTACAACCGACAGCATGGGCGCTGCCTGGAATCACGAAAAAAAGTAATATTATTGCTAAAACTGAAAATTGTTTTTTCATAATTTTTCTGATGTTTGTATGAAGTTGTATGCAGCTCGACTTGTAGAGTTTTGCAGATACTAGCTGAATCCAAATTTGAGAACAAGCCAAAAGAAAATATTTTCTGATTTTATGTTTTTGATTATTGGACAGCACTTCGATCTTTCAGGCAAACAACTTGACTTTAAGTGTATATTTTCTGATCCTGAAGGTTTACTTTTTATTAGAATTAAGTCCATAAGCAGCAACCTAAATGTTAAAAGATCGTATAGAGGACAGTCTCACATTTGATGATGTGCTTCTGCTCCCAGGACATTCCAAATTATTACCTTCAGAAGTTTCCATATCAAGTAGAATAACTCAAACTCTTGAATGCAACATTCCATTGTTAAGCGCGGCAATGGACACGGTTACGGAACATCAAACTGCAATTTGCATGGCTCAGGAAGGAGGCATGGGTATCATACACAAGAACATGAGCGCGGAAGATCAGGCAAGACAGGTCAATCTGGTAAAGCGTTCTGAAAGCGGCATGATTTCGGATCCAATTACAGTTGAGCCGGATGAACCTCTGCAAAACGCGCTGAATCTGATGAAGGATTACCGGATTTCCGGAGTTCCGGTTACTCAGGGCAGGGAATTGGTAGGGATATTGACTAATCGCGATTTGCGTTTTGAAACCAATTTTGAGCAGCCTGTCTCAGCTTTGATGACAGGAGGGCGTGAGCGTCTGGTAACAGTGGCTCCCGGAATTGAAATGAAGGAAGCCAAGCGGCTGCTGCATAAGCATCGAATTGAAAAACTGCTTGTTGTTTCAGATGAATATGAACTGGTTGGACTGATTACCATAAAAGATATTGAAAAAGCACGAAAGTTTCCTATTTCAAACAAGGATGAACAAGGACGTCTCAGAGTTGGCGCGGCATTGGGGACATCTTCAGATTTATTACCTCGTGCAGAAATCCTGATAAAAAGCGATGTTGATCTGGTTGTGCTTGATACTGCACATGGCCATTCACAGGGTGTGATTGACAGTATTGCCAAACTTCGTTCAACATTCACTGATCTGGAAATTATTGGCGGTAATATTGCTACCGGAGAAGCAGCAGAGGCACTGGTTAAGGCTGGAGCAAATGCTGTTAAAGTCGGGATTGGGCCGGGTTCAATTTGCACCACAAGGATGATCGCGGGAATCGGGGTACCGCAAATGACAGCGATAGACAAAGTGTCACACGCGCTGCGCAAAACAGATGTCCCGATAATCGCGGACGGCGGGGTAAAATATTCTGGAGATATAGTAAAAGCCATTTCTGCAGGAGCCCACACAGTCATGATTGGCAGCTTGTTCGCGGGAAGTGCGGAATCACCCGGAAAGGTTGTACTCTACCAGGGAAGACGTTACAAAATCTATCGTGGGATGGGTTCCTTGGGCGCAATGAAAGACGGAAGCAAAGATCGCTATTTTCAGGGGCATATTGAGGAAGAAGTAAAATTTGTTCCTGAAGGCATCGAAGGACGTGTGCCTTACACCGGTCACCTGGCAGATTCAATCTACCAGTTTGTAGGCGGTTTGCGTACCGGCATGGGATACACTGGTTCAGCAAATATAGAAGAATTACGCACACAGTCTCATTTTGTTAAAATTACTTCCGCGGGTTTAAGAGAAAGTCACGCCCATGATATTTTTATTACTGAAGAAGCACCTAATTATCCAATGAATGTCAAATCATGAATTCCCCCCGGTTGTCATTCATTCTTAAACTATTCCTGTTTATTTCTTCCTTTTTCCTCTTCAGCTGTTCCTTTCATTATGACCAGGGATTGAAACTGGAGCAGGAAAAACGATGGTCGGAAGCGGCTATAGAATACCGGATTGCTGCCATTGAAGATCCGGATAACGAGGAAATTCAAAAGGCACTGACCCGGATGAATATTCTGGTTGCAGAAGAAAATTTTGAAATGTATAAGCATTACTTAAAGCAGCAGGAATTTCACAAAGCTTATCGCAGATTGGAGACAGCCCTGTCACAGAATCCGGAACATATTGAAGCAAGTTCGGAAATGAAGCACTGGTGGCATTTGTTGATCACAGGAAAAGTTGAATTGGAATTTTCCCGCTTCAGCACTAATCTGCGATTGGCAGAGGAAATGGCGCTTCAGGTAATGGTCAACACACCAAAAGGAAAAATTCTAACCGGAATAATCTCCAGCGAAACAGGAATATTTTTTCTTGAGGACGTTGTCTATCAAGCCCCTCCGCAGCAGCTTGCGGAATATTCAATCAACACTATAGGTCTGAAAATAAAACGTAAATCAATTCAGGGCTATTACCGCAATGAATTGAAAAAGTTTGTAAATTTCAGGAAACTGTCACCATTGCAGGTCAGTGGGTGGACAAATAATATTGTGCTTAATACACCACAAAACGTACTGGACCACCGTCCAGCTTTACTGACCAACGAAGAACAGTCGACACCTTGGAATCCGCCTCGTCTGGTAAGTTATGAGCTCCGGTTCGCTGGCGATTTAATAAAAGTGATTTCTGACACCAACCGCAGCGAATTTGCTCCTTCCGTTTTATATTTGAACAAATCGGATCGTCGGGCAAACATTGACTTTGGTGTTTATATACTTGAAATGAACGGTTCCGGAAGAAAATGGAGTATCAGGCGAAAAAATTACAGCAGTTCCGGAGACGATTATTTTTATGGTCTTTCCCGTAACTTATCACTTAATCGGTACTTTTATTATGATAGAGTTTTCCGGTTTATGCAGTAATCCATCAATTAATTAGGTAGAGAGCAATACTTAAAAGTAAAAACAAGAAAACCGCAGTGAAACATCCCATTGGGACTGGAAGGAGGGGCAGGGCTGCAGAACGAGGTATTTTTTGACTTTTATCCAATTGTACCTGGAAGTGGTTCATGCTCTATATAAGGTGACGGCTCAGATTCCAAACCAAGCAGAGATTTTTCTTTGGCAATTTCATGACGGATCATAGCAATTCCGCGGTAGTAACCGTTATTGTTTAAACTACCTAAGCTGGTAATTTTTCCGATTTCTTTCCCATCATAAAATAGAGTGCTTCCGGACACTGCTGAAGATTTTTCCGGAATTCTTAACCAGACTGAGAGCCAGTTAGGATGTCCACGGTGATACATTCTCGCGTGAGGTTCCTGGCCGATGTAACATCCTTTGCTATATGAGATGTGATCTCCAAGTGCTGCTTCCTGAGGGAAATTGTCAATGCTGTAATCAACTCCTGCTCTTGGTATTCCCTCTGCTATTCTGATTTCTTCAAATGCCTCAAGACCGATCAAATCCGCATTTTCCTGTTTCAGGATCTGTTCAATAAATTTTTCAATAACTCCGATGTTTACGAGGTTTATTATACGAGATGATTCCCCTAATTCATATGTTGAAGAAAATATAGTTGCCTCCGTAAATTTCCATTCAGAATTATCCTTAGCGCCCCCAAGTTGATTCAAAATACTTTCTGCATGAGGACCAATAAGGTCGATCCGCAGCATTTCGCTGTTGTTAAGAAGACGTAATTCCAAATCTTCCCTGACATGGAAATTGTGCAGTATCGTTCCGACAGCACGACCTTCTCCGGGATCGCAAATTACTATCCATTCATCTATCATGCTGCGGAGAATCAGCATGTGATGTAAGATTTTCCCTTTGCTGCCACAAATCAGGCTTGACTGCGTTTCCCCCACTTCAAGCTGCAAAACATCACTAGTTACCATCCCCTGAAGAAATGTACCGGCATCAGAGCCTTTCATGGCAATCAGCCAGCATGCTTTAAGATCGAATAATCCGCAGCCGTGAAGGAGTAGATTGATTTCTTCTGTCAATCTGTCAGAATAATTCGTCGGAAGTCTTGCGCCTGCTTCAAATTCTTGCAGGCTGCCGCCTGAATTAAGGTGAAACGCGTCAATATTTTTGTAAATTTCCATAAGATTTGTTCTTGTTTCTATTGCACTAATAATACAGCAACAATGTGATATTTGTAACTCTCTTTTAATTTTTAAGCAAATGTAAAACATGAGTGAATTGATTTCAGGGAAAACGATCAGCATGCAAATCAAAGATGAATTGCGTTCTGAAGTGGAACAGTTAAAATCCAGGGGGATTGAGCCTTGTCTGGCAGTTATTCTGGTTGGAGAAGATGCTGCTTCAGCAATTTATGTGCGTAATAAAAAGAAAGCCTGCTCTGATCTTGGAATCAGATCTGTAGGACACGACTTACCTGACACTGCAACTCAGGATGAGCTGGAAAATCTGGTGCAGGAACTGAATGATGATCCTGCTGTGCATGGGATACTGAATCAGTTTCCTTTGCCGAATGGACTTAATGAAACACGAGTTATTCAAAAAATTTCGCCAGAAAAAGATGTTGACGGACTACATCCATTGAACGCAGGAATGATAGCAATGGGTCAGCCCAGATTCGTATCATGTACACCTTACGGAGTTCTGCAGATGCTCAAAAGAAGCAATATAGACACATCCGGAAAAAAAGCAGTGGTACTAGGAAGGAGCAATCTTGTAGGGCGTCCTATTGCAACACTGCTTTCAAGCAAGGGCTGGGATTCCACTGTAACAGTCTGTCATTCAAGAACCGCAAATTTAGCAGATGTAACCTCTGAAGCAGACATCCTGATTGCGGCAATCGGAATTCCTCAATATGTCACCGCAAACATGGTTAAAGAAGGCGCCGTTGTGATTGATGTAGGAATCAACAGCATAGAGGATTCCAGCAAAAAAAGCGGTACAAGGCTTGTCGGGGATGTTTCTTTTGAAGAGGTGGAGGCAAAAGCTTCATTTATTACTCCTGTGCCCGGAGGAGTTGGACCCATGACAATTGCAATGCTGATGGTAAACACAGTTAATGCCGCACGCTGGCAAAACGGACTTCCGGAATTGCAAATTTGATGTAAAGCAGTTTGCGCGAATTGGATAGTCCACAAAACTAATTAAAAGGAATTTGGTAACTATGTTTGAAAATTTAAGCTACTTGCAAAATTTTCAGTTTTTGTATCTTTTAATTAAGTTTTTGATTGTATCTTCAGAAAATATACAATATACATAAATGTCGCTTATACGATGGTGTATTGGCGATTGTGGGGAAGTCCCCTAACCTCCCGGTGATGTCCGAGAGGTTTTTCAATAAATGATTCCGGAAATATTTCGGATTTTCTAAGGAGAATGTTATGAAAAGAATGCTTTCCGCACTTCTGCTTGCAGGCATAATTATATGGAGTGCTTCTCAGGCAATGGCTTTCAAGCCTGCTGTGCTTTTTGACATGGGTGGTAAATTTGACAAGTCATTTAATGAAGGTATCTGGAACGGTCTTGAAAAGTTTCGCAAAGAGACAGGTATCAAGTACCGTGAATTTGAAGTCAGACAGGAAGCTCAGCGTGAACAGTTCCTGCGAAAGCTTGCCAGTAAAGGTTCTGATCCGGTGATTGCGGTTGGTTTTGGACAGGCAGCAGCATTGACTAAGGTCGCGCAAGAGTTCCCGAATACCAGGTTCAGTATCATAGATATGGTTGTGGACCTGCCAAACGTTCAGTCAATTATTTTTAAGGAACACGAAGGTTCATTCCTGGTAGGCGTTCTGGCTGCTATGAAAAGTGAAACAGGAAAAGTGGGATTTGTCGGGGGCATGGATATTCCCCTGATTCATAAATTTGCCTGCGGATATGTACAGGGAGTCAAGCACATCAACTCGGGTATAACTGTTTATCAAAAGATGACAGGAACAACCCCTGCAGCCTGGAATGATCCCGCACGCGGTGCTCAGCTGGCAAAGACCATGTATGACAGCGGTGCTGATATCGTTTATGCTGCTGCCGGTGGTACCGGACTTGGAGTATTGCAAGCGGCTGCTGATAACAACAAGCTTTCAATTGGCGTTGACAGCAACCAGAACCACCTGCAGCCAGGATCCGTTTTGACTTCAATGTTAAAGCGCGTGGATGTTGCTGCTTATGAAGTATTTAAAACAGGACACGATGGTTCATGGAAAGCTGGATTTAAAATTCTTGGACTTGCGGAAGATGGTGTAGGTTGGGCGCTTGATGAACATAATGCAAAACTGGTTTCAAGTGCAATGAAAAACAAAGTCGAGCAAGTTCGCAAAGACATCATCGCAGGTAAAATAAAAGTTCATGACTATATGAGCAACAATAAATGTCCTGTGCAATAGCTGTAAATTGGTAAACAATAATTAATTTCTGGTAAAGGGTGATGACCATCACCCATTACCAGCCAACCTCTTCCTGCAGCTTCCTGCACCAATCACCTTTTTCATGCCCTCACAAAAAATCATCATAGATACCGATCCTGGTCAGGACGATGCTATCGGCATTTTACTGGCGCTTGCATCTCCTGAAGAGCTTGATTTGCTGGGTATAGTCGCAGTTGCCGGGAATGTTCCGCTTGAATTAACCTCCAGAAATGCCTTAATGCTTTGTGAGCTTGCCGGCAAACCTGAAACAAAGGTGTTTGCCGGATGTTCACGACCTCTTGTGCGTCCACTTGTAACTGCTGAGCATGTTCATGGAAAAACCGGTTTGGATGGCGCAAATCTTCCAGAGCCAAAAATGTCGCTGCAAAATCAGCACGGAGTTGACTGGACGATTGATACCTTGCTCTCAGCCGAAAATGACTCCATCACAATTTGCTGTTTTGCGCCTTTGACAAATGTGGCAATGGCCTTGATTAAGTCGCCTGATATTCTGCCAAAAATAAATAAGATTGTGTTGATGGGCGGGGGCTATTTTGAAGGCGGCAACATAACTCCCACGGCTGAGTTCAACATATTTGTTGATCCACATGCGGCAAACACCGTTTTAAACTGCGGCCGCCCAATCGTAATGATGCCACTTGATGTTACTCATAAAGCGCTTATGGAGCGAAAATGGTTGAATGATTTAAGAGATTTGGGAACCGCGGTCGGGGACGCTGCATACGGAATGATGAGTTTTTATGAACGGTTTGATCTTGAAAAATACGGTTCCAGCGGAGGTCCGCTACATGATCCCACTGTGATCGCTTATTTGCTTCAGCCGGAACTGTTTGAGGGACGGCATGTCAATGTTGAAGTAGAAATTCATTCCGAACTGACAATGGGGATGACGGTGGTTGACTGGTGGGATGTCACAAATCGTCAGCCAAATGTGACTTATAACAATCAAATCAACGCAGATGGGTTTTTTCAATTGATTTTGGATCGTCTGTCACTTTTGTAATAATTTCAGCTGGGATATTAATCCCTGACTCTCTACACAAATAATCACACCAATTCCTTTAATTATGCCAAACCTGGCAATACAATTAACTGACATAAATAAGAATTTCGGCAGTGTTTGCGCGAATAAAAATGTTTCGCTGACAGTGGAGTCAGGAACCATTCATGGTATTGTTGGAGAAAACGGCGCTGGCAAATCAACCTTGATGTGTGTGCTTTACGGATTCTATCATGCAGATTCAGGCTCGATAGCCGTTCAGGAAAAACCGATTGTAATTCGCAGCGCGCATGATGCAATTCAAGCGGGAATAGGCATGGTGCACCAGCATTTCATGTTAGTGGATACATTCACAGTGCTGGAAAATGTGGTTTTGGGAACAGAATCAGGTATTTCTCTGAAAGAATCTCTTCGGGCTTCAGCAGAAGAATTGAAACGCCTTGAACAGGAATATCATCTTGAAGTGGATATAAATGCCACAATCAACACATTGCCTGTTGGACTGCAGCAGCGTGTTGAAATTCTGAAAGCGCTTTATCGTGGGGCAGAAATACTTATTCTGGATGAGCCCACCGGTGTGCTTACTCCACAGGAAGCCGACCATTTATTCCGTATACTTGACGAACTGCGGGAGCAGGGAAAAACTGTAATACTGATCACTCATAAGCTGCGGGAAATAATGGCCATCACTGATTATGTTTCCGTGATGCGTCAAGGTGAAATGGTAGCAAACCGCAAAACTTCAGAAACCAATAGAGAAGAATTGGCTGAATTGATGGTGGGACGCAAAGTTCTGCTTCGTGTAGATAAAGCCCCGGCTAAACCTGGAAGGACTGTGTTGTCGGTTGAACATCTTGACTTTAAGGATAAGTCCGGTGTTAACCGCGTAAAAGATGTCAGTTTTGAAGTGCATGCCGGTGAAATCGTAGGCATAGCCGGTGTGTCCGGAAACGGCCAGTCGGAACTGTTGGATACCATCACTGGAATTAATCCTCTGCAGAGTGGAAAAATAAAAATTAATGATCAAACTATCACATCAGACTCTAGTGTGGACGCGGCAGCAATGCGTCGGTTTGGTATGGCTCATGTGCCGGAGGATCGGCAGCGTATGGGCTTGGTAACCTCCTTTGCCGCAAGTGAAAATATTATTCTGGGATATCATAAGGATCCGTCTTATAACGGATTAATTGAAATGAATAATGATGCTATTTATAAATCCTGCAGTGAGCAGATGGAACATTTTGACGTGCGTCCGGGGAATCCGTATTTGAGGGTTTCACTCTTTTCCGGAGGCAACCAGCAAAAAATGGTTGTGGCCCGTGAAATGGAAAGAAATCCGGAACTTTTGGTGGTAGGGCAGCCGACTCGTGGAGTGGACATTGGAGCAATTGAATTTATTCATCGTCAAATAATTGCCATGCGGGATGCAGACAAAGCTGTTTTGCTGGTTTCGGTTGAACTTGATGAAATAATGTCTTTAAGCGACAGAATTTTAGTCATGTTTGATGGACAAATCATGGGAGAGGTTATGGCAAAAGACGCCAACGAAAGTGAAATTGGCTTGCTGATGGCAGGCGTACACACGGAGGCTGCTTGAGCGAGCGACAAGTCAACGATCTGGTAGTTACTCTGGTTACGGTGACAAACCTGTTAGTGGCGTTTTTTATTTCCGGACTTGTGGTCTGGGCGCTTGGAGAGGACCCCTGGTTTGCATTGGAAACCATGCTTTACGGAGCTTTTGGTTACGACGAAGGGCTTGGCTATACTCTTTATTACACCACGAACTTTATTTTCACAGGCTTGGCATTTGCAATCGGCTTTCATTGCGGATTGTTCAACATCGGAGCTGAGGGACAGGCATATATTGGCGGGCTTGCCGTGGGTTTGATTTGCCTGTGGCTTGAAGACTGGTCGCTCTTGATAGTCTTTCCGCTTGCAGTACTTGCTTCGATCATTTTCGGAGGAATTTGGGGAGCAATTCCGGGCTATCTGAAAGCAAGGCATGGCAGCCATGAGGTGGTGACTACGATCATGTTCAATTTCATTGCATCAGTAATCATGGTCTATTTACTTTCGCATATTCTCAGACCTCCACAGGAAATGTCGCCTGAATCGCGCGATTTTGCTGAAAAAGTCTGGGTTCCCCAAATGCACGAAATATTTGACTGGTTTGGTCTTGAAATTACTCAGACTCCACTTAATGGGACATTCTTTTTTGCGTTGATTTGCTTATATCTGGTGTGGCGTTTCGTCTGGCATACACGCTGGGGGTACGAGCTGCGTACAGTCGGAACAAATGAATCAGCCGCGGTTTACGCGGGAATAAATGTTTCAAAAAATATTATCATTGCTATGATCATCTGTGGGGGTTTGTCCGGTTTTGTTGGCATTAACGAAATCATGGGTTCAAGTCACCGTATTATGCTTAATTTTCAGGCCGGAATAGGTTTCACCGGAATTGCTGTTTCACTGATCGGACGAAACCATCCACTGGGAGTTCTGCTGGCAGCACTGCTTTTCGGCATTCTTTATCAGGGTGGAGCAGAGCTTTCGTTTGAAGTGCAAACCATAGATCGTCACATGGTAGTACTAATCCAGGGTTTGGTGATCCTGTTTGCCGGTGCCTTGGAGAATCTTTTCAGGCCACAGATTGAGCAGTTTGTTAAACTTGTTGTTTTACGCACAACATAATCAAACTCAAAGTTGACATGAAGCACATAATTCACAAACTGTTTCTCAGCTGTTTACCTTCAAAATAACTTATGTGGAATGATATATTACTGATACTGGACGGCACCCTCCGTATTTCGGTTCCATTTTTATTAGCGGCGATGGGTGGTATTTTCGCTGAACGTTCAGGGGTGATAGACTTTGGTCTGGAGGGTAAAATGCTCGGCGGTGCATTTGTAGCAGCAGCAGTGGCTCATTGGACACAATCTGCATGGTTGGGGTTGCTGGGTTCAATTGGTATTGGAATTATTTTTTCAATGATGCACGGTTTTGCCAGTGTTACCAAACAAGGCAATCAGGTGGTTTCATGTGTAGCAATAAATATCTTCGCAATGGGTCTGACGGTTGTACTGGCTAACGCGTGGTTTGGCATGGGAGGAAAAACTCCACAGCTTCCCAAAGAAGCCCGCTTTCTTTCCATTGAATTACCTTTTGCCGAGGCGATGCGCGATATTCCTGTAATTGGAGAAATATATTATGAATTAATCAGCGGACACAATATTTTAGTTTACATCGCTTTTCTGGCTGTGCCCATAACCGCATGGGTGGTGTTCAAAAGCAGTTTTGGGCTGCACCTGCGTGCCACCGGCGAAAATCCTCTTGCTGTGGATACAACAGGAATTTCGGTCAATAAAACCCGCTACCAGGCTTTACTGTTCAACGGAATACTTGGCGGTATGTCTGGAGCCTATCTTTCTACCGCGCATTTGGGATTTTTTGTCAAAGATATGTCTGCCGGAAAAGGCTATTTAGCTCTGGCGGCAATGATTGTCGGCAAGTGGCGGCCATATTCAGCCATGTTTGCCTGCCTGCTGTTCTCAGCTTTGTTTGCAATCAAAGATAAACCTGAGATTTCAGAAATGCTGAAAGGATTGGTTCCGCTTAATCTTATCGAGAGTTTTTTAGAAATGTCTCCGTACATACTAACGGTGGTGATTTTGGCAGGTTTTGTAGGAAGAGCTGTTGCGCCTAAAGCAATCGGCCAGCCATTCTCTAAAGAAAAGTAAGAACTCATGATTGGCATCAAAGCAATAGGCACATATTTGCCGGAAGCCAGAACGTCAAACTTTGATCGGTTGAAGAAGTTTGGCATGACAGAATCATTTGTTCAGCAAAAAATCGGTTTCACTGAGGTTGCCCTCAAAGCTCCGGAACAGGAAACTTCTGATCTTTGTGTCAAATCTTGGGAAGATCTTCAGCAGAAGCATCCTGTTTCCCCTGAAGAAATTGATTGTGTGATTGTCTGCACTCAAAATCCTGATGGACATGGGCTGCCGCACACATCAGCAATTGTGCATGAAAAACTTTCCCTGCCTTTGAGCTGTGCTGCATTCGACCTTTCACTGGGATGTTCCGGATATGTTTACGGACTTTCTGTGATCAATTCATTCATGGAAGCAAACAGTTTTAAGAATGGCCTGCTCTTTACAGCTGATCCTTACTCCAAAGTAATGAATAAGGATGATAAAAAAACCGCGACGTTGTTTGGCGATGGCGCGAGTGTGACCTTGCTTAACGAAGATCCGGTTTTTGAATGCGGAAAATTTGTTTTTGGATCAGACGGCTGCAAAAAAGAGGGGATCATTGTCCGGGAAGATGGTTATGTGCACATGAACGGACGCGCGGTGTTCACTTTCACTGTACGTGTTGTTCCGGATAATATTAGAAATATGCTGGAGAAAAACTCTACATCACTTGATAGCGTTGACCGCTTCATTCTGCATCAGGGCAGTCTTCACATTGTAAATTCAATTGCTGACGCACTTGGAGTTCCACGAGAACGCTGCCCGTTTTACTCAGCCAAATACGGCAACACAGTGTCCTCATCTGTTCCGATGGTTCTCTCCCGTGAAATTGATAATCAGGAAATGAAAGTGGCCGTTCTTTCCGGATTTGGAGTAGGACTGTCCTGGGCAAGCACAATGCTTTACAGGAAGTAAACACAACAGAGGAACCTTCTCATTTCTCGCAGGTTATTTAATAATAATATCAATTATTAACAGAATATTCCTCCAAATGAAAAACGGCTTCCGATCATTGCAGGTTCGGAAATGCGTCAAGCGAAAGATCATCAAATAACTCTGCTTCGTATCGATGAGCAGCAAGGCAGGCAACCATTGCAGCATTGTCGGTGCATAGATTGGGCTGGGGATAATATAGCTTAATTCCACGATGGGCAGATTCATCTTCAAAAGCTTTACGCAGCTTGCGACTGGCGGCAAGACCCCCGGATACAGAGATGTTGTTAAGTCCATGTTCTTCTGCCGCCTTAAATGTTTTGTGGATCAGCACATCAATCACACTTTGGAAAAAAGAGGCTAGAATAGGGCCTGTCTCAGAGTTAGTTTCTGACTGTTCAGGAACTGTTGAAGAATTGTTCATTTGACTTTCTCTGAATCGCAGCATTGCTGTTTTCAGGCCGCTGAACGAAAAGTTATGGTTGTTTTTGTTTATTAATGGCCGCGGGAAATCGTATTCATCTCCGGAATACTCCATGGCAGCCTGATCCACAACCGGACCGCCAGGCATTGGATAACCAAATAATTTTGCAACTTTATCCACACATTCTCCGGCAGCATCATCAATGCTGCGTCCTATGATTTTATAATCGAAATGATCGCGAGCATGCATTAACAATGTATGACCTCCTGCCACAACAAGATGGAGAATTGGAAACTGCATTTCACCATGGTTTAGAACATTGGCGTAAGGATGAGCTTCTACATGATTGATTCCGATTAAAGGACACTTTAAGGAATATGCCATGCTTTTTGCCACAGTTAAGCCCACCAGCAAGGACCCCAGCAGTCCGGGATGATTTGATACTGCAATGTAATCAATTGCTGAAAGTTCAAGGTCAGCCTTTTTTAAGGCCTCATCAATCAGGTGATTAATAACTTCCAGATGTTTACGAGATGCTCTCTCAGGAACCACACCACCAAACTCCTCATGATCTTTATATTGAGAAAGAGTCAGGTTTGCTAAAATTTCACTTTTCCCCTGCAAAATTGCGACAGAAGTATCGTCAAAAGTGGTGTCTATTCCAAGGCCTGTTGCTGACATTTGCTGTTGCTGTTAAAGAAAGAATTAATGAACATCATTTATGGTCTGAGATTGTGAATCAATCCTCAAACTGAATAATTGCTGAGTTTTTTGATTTTTAATCATCTATCTTTGTCATATTCTGCATTTAAAGAAAAGACACAGGCGATACTGAGGTTCAACCGAATTCATATTTCTTGTTGTTTTACGCTAATAAAGATAGACTTCAACTGATAAAAGCATTCGATAAAACAGACTCAAAAATAAAACACTAAGACGCGAGAGTGTCGCCTGAAATACAAATGAGCAAAGAAACGGGTATCACAGTCACTCTCAAAGCAGCAGTAACTCTCGATGGAAAAATTGCCACAGCATCCGGACATTCAAAATGGATTACAGGCGAAACAGCAAGGCATAAAGTACATCAGTTGAGAAATGAAAATGACGCGGTTTTAGTTGGTATCAATACAGTAATTGCGGATGATCCTGAATTAAATGTTCGTGGAATTGATGACGGGAAATCACCTGCCCGGATTGTTTTGGATTCAAAAGCAAAAATTCCGGAACATAGCCGGGTTTTCAATAATGATGGTGTCCCAGTTGTAATTGTTACCGGGAAACAGGCAGAATCAAGGAAATGGCCTGACTTACCAACTTTATCGATTTTAAGTGCTCCCACAATAATTCCAGAAACAAACTGGGTGCTGGCTGAATTAAAAAAACTTGGATTGAAAAGTTTGCTTGTTGAGGGTGGAAGCCTGATTTATGCAAGTTTTCTCAAAAATTTGTGTGTGGATCAGCTTGTGTTATTTATCGCGCCAAAAATAATAGGCGGGCAGGAATCTTTGTCCTGGTGTGGAAATTTGGATGTTGATTTGCTTGATCAGGCACTGCAGCTTGATATCAGATCAGTTACAGCAGTAGGTGAAGACTGGATGATAGAGGCAAAAATAAAATAACTTGACCTGAAGCTGTTATATGCTATTGTTATTACAATATAAAATTTAATTTTTTTTAGCAGTAATTGTACAAAAAATGCTGGAAACAAGCGAAATATTTGATTCTGTAGAAGACGCGATAAAGGTCTTTGGTCAGGGAGACATGGTTGTGGTTGTTGATGACGAAGACCGTGAAAATGAAGGCGATCTTGTTTGTGCGGCTGAGACTATTACAGCGGAAAAAATTAATTTTATGGCAAAGCATGGAAGGGGCCTTATCTGTCTTCCGCTTGACACTGAGATAGTAAACCGCCTCAATATTCCATTAATGGTCAGCAACAATAATGCTACCATGGGTACAAACTTTACTGTCAGTATTGAAGCATCTACCGGTGTAACTACAGGCATTTCTGCCGCTGACCGGGCCCGTACAATAAAAGTTGCCATTGATCCTGAGTCCACCGCAAAAGACGTACGCAGTCCCGGACATGTTTTTCCGTTGAGTGCCAGACAGGGTGGTGTATTACGCAGGGCAGGACATACAGAAGCGGCTGTTGATCTTGCAAAACTGGCCAATATGCTTCCGGCAGGAGTTATCTGTGAGATCATGAATGAAGATGGTACCATGGCCCGTGTGCCTGAATTAAAAAAGTTTGCTGATCACCATGGGATTAAGATCATCACCATAAAAGACCTGATACAATACAGGAAGCGTAATGAAACACTGGTGGTCAAAAAAGCTGAAGCAACATTGCCATCAGTATATGGTGATTTTAAGGTGATCGGTTTTCAAAGTCTACTGGATGACAGTGATTATGTGGCGCTGGTTAAAGGTGAGTGGGATGAGGATGAGCCGGTACTTGTAAGAGTACATTCGGAATGCCTGACCGGAGATGTCTTTGGTTCATATCGTTGTGACTGCGGACCTCAACTGCACTCGGCAATGAAAATGGTTGAACGTGTAGGAAAAGGCGTAATTCTTTATCTGCCACAGGAAGGACGAGGGATTGGATTGATCAACAAGCTTCAGGCTTATAAACTCCAGGAAGAAGGAGCGGACACAGTGGAAGCAAATCAACAATTAGGATTTAAGGATGATTTACGTGATTATGGAATGGGAGCGCAAATGTTGTATATGCTTGGTGTTCGACGTATGCGGTTAATGACCAATAATCCTCGTAAAATAGTTGGAGTGCAAGGACACGGTTTAGAGGTTGTTGAAAGAGTGCCGCTTGAAATTGAGAGCAATCCCGGTAATAAAAATTACATGCGTACAAAAAAGTCCAAATTGGGACATATTCTTAATATTTGAAAATTTGTGTAAATTCAAATAGTTACCTTAACTGTCCCGTATTTATCCCACAAAAGATAAAACTCAGAATCACAAAAAAGTATCCATGCTTGTGAAAATATTATATAAACACAGACTACAGATTAATTTAAGACTTACTGTGTTTCTGATCAAAGAACATTCTGTAATAAATATTTATTGATTAAAACTATCTATGGCCGTAGATCAAACCGATTTGGTAAAAGCGCTGAAAAAGTCCTCAGTCTATCCGAATCCTCCCAAATCAGTAAAAATCAGGGAGACTGACTCATCTTATTTATTTGAAGCAGATGCTTGGTTGTACAAGATCAAGAAGGAAGGAAATGAGTTTCCTACAAAGGCTGTAAAGGAGGCTTATTGCAATGAAGAAAGCAAGCTTAGTCTGCGTTTTAATCCGGAATGGCCTTCAACAGTACTTCCGATAGTAGAACAAAATGGTGATGTTAAAATCGGCGGTACGGTAGGCGAAATCGTTGAGTATGCACTTAAAATGGAAAAACTTCCGGATAAGTGGCTGCTTTCCAGTCATCTTGAAAAAAATGATGTGAGCGCAAAAAATATCTCAGATATTGCTACACGAATTGCTGAAATACATGAGATTTCTCCAGCAAAAGACAAAGCAGCTGAATCAGGGAAAGCTGAGTCTTTTCGAGCGCTTTGTGACGACATGCTTTTTCAAATGAAACGTTATTTTGAAGCATCTCTGACTCAGCCTATTTTGGACATGATCAGACATCCGCTGGAAAAATTTATTGATCAGAACAAGCGACTCTTCAGCAAGCGGCAGCAAAAAGGAAGGGTAGTTTTTGGGCATGGAGCGTTTTTGCCGGAACATATTTTTGTCAGTGATGAAGTAGTACGATTCATCAGTCCACAGGAGGTACACCGAAAACTGGCTGATCTGGATGTGGCAAATGATGTTTCAACTTTAACAGTTGAGCTGACAAGGATGGGGAATAATGAGTTGCTGGAAGCATTTTTGAATCAGTATCTGGAAACTTCAAATGATCATGACTTGCATAAAATGCTGCCAATTTATCAAACTTATTGTGCGCTCAAGCAGGGAGTCAGAACATGTGAACTTAAAGTAGCCCGGCAGGATGAAAAACTGGGCACTTTGGCCATGGAATACTTCAATCTCGCCGTAAATTTCTCCCGTGAAATCCCAAGAGCTTAATTTTTGCATGATATTGTTCTCAGTTTAATAGCCCCGCATTAAGTTAAACATTCCAACAAAAAATTTATCAAAATCATGAAAGAGGTCTCCAATAGACTCAGCTTTTCTCAGAAGGAAGAAGAAATTCTTCAATTCTGGCGCAAAGAAAATATTTTTCAGAAATCTATAGATGAACGTCCAAAAAAGAAGTCATTCAGCTTTTACGACGGACCTCCATTTGCTACCGGACTTCCTCATTATGGTCACCTGTTGGCAGGCACTATCAAGGACGTAATACCACGTTACAAAACGATGCGCGGTTACCGCGTTGAACGCCGTTTTGGCTGGGATACCCACGGTTTGCCTGTGGAATATGAGGTGGAGCAATCTCTCAAATTGAATGGAAGACACGAAATCGAAAATTTTGGTGAAGGAAAATTTAATGAGGAATGCCGATCAATTGTTTTACGTTACACCGCTGAATGGCAGGAAACAGTGGAACGGATGGCGCGCTGGGTTGATTTCAACAATGACTACAAAACCATGGACATTGATTTTATGGAGTCTGTCTGGTGGGTATTTAAGAGTCTTTGGGAAAAGAAACTGATTTATGAAGGCGTGAAAGTTGTTCCCTATTCATGGCGTGTATCCACTCCGCTTTCAAACTTTGAGGCAAATCTGAATTATAAAGAAATACAGGATCCATCAATCACTGTACGTTTCAAGGTCGATGGAGAAGAAAACTTATTTTTTCTGGCATGGACAACCACTCCCTGGACTTTGCCTTCAAACATGGCACTTTGCGCGGGCCCGGAGCTGATCTATTGTATTGTCCGTGAAAAAGAAAGCGGAGATCGCTATATTCTTACCAAAAGCTGTATAGAGTCACATTTCGAGAATGGGAACTATCAAATCGTGTCTGAAATGAAAGGCTCAGAATTAAAGGGTATGTCATATGAGCCGCTTTTTGATTTTGCGAAAAAAAAGCTGGACACAAATCAATGCTGGAAAGTTCAGATAGACGATTATGTCAGTGATGACAGCGGAACAGGGTTGGTGCATCTGGCTTGTTTTGGTGAAGACGATGTGAGGATTTTCCAGCGTGAAAATATACCCGTTTTTGATCCGGTGGATGATGAAGGAAATTTTCTGGATTACATGGGCTTTATCGCCGGAAAGAATATCAAAGATGCAGACAAATCAATTGTAAAGAGTCTCAAAGAAGAAGGTAAAATGTTTCGGCATGAAACAATACAGCACAGCTATCCCTTTTGCTGGCGTACTGATACACCTTTGATTTACAAACCTATTTCAACCTGGTTTGTGAATGTTGAGGCAATCAAAGAAAGGATGTTCGCCCACAATAAGACTGTGCACTGGGTTCCGGGACATATACGTGATGGACGTTTCGGTAAGTGGCTGGAAAACGCTCGTGACTGGGCTATCAGCCGCAACAGATTCTGGGGTACGCCTATTCCGGTATGGAAAAGCGAGGACGGAGATGTTTTGTGCATTGATAGTGTTGAAGAGCTGGAAAAATTGATCGGCAATAAAATCAATGATCTGCATAAACATTTTGTTGACGCGCTGGTGATCGAAAAGGATGGAAAAACTTACAGGCGTGTTTCTGAAGTGCTTGACTGCTGGTTTGAATCAGGATCCATGCCTTATGCACAGGAACATTATCCTTTTGAAAACAAGGAGCGCTTTGAATCAAACTTTCCTGCTGATTTTATTTGCGAGGGACTTGACCAGACACGTGGCTGGTTTTACACGCTTGCTGTTTTAGGCACAGCCTTGTTTGACACTCCTGCTTTTAACAACTGTGTTGTTAACGGGCTTGTGTTGGCGGAAGACGGAAAGAAGATGAGCAAAAGGCTTAAGAATTATCCGGATCCAAATGAGATGATGAATAAATATGGCGCGGATACAGTACGTCTATACATGCTTAACAGTCCTGCTGTACGAGGTGAAGATTTACGTTTTTCTGAAAAAGGTCTGGTTGAAACAACCAGACAGCTGTTGCTGCCGCTTTGGAACGCTCTCATTTTTCTTACTACCTACGCCAAAATCGACGGGTGGGAACCAAATCCTGAAAATCTCAGGGTGAAGAATAACAATCCACTTGACCGCTGGATTGTATCACGACTGCATAAACTGATTGGGGAAGTGCAAAAAGAGATGGACCGTTACGATTTAAACCGCTCAGTCGCGCCTTTTGTTGGATTCATCGACTTATTGACAAACTGGTACATCCGCCGCAGCAGAAGACGCTTCTGGAAGGCAGGGCAGGGGCAGGACAAAAGCGAAGCCTATGCCACGCTTTACAATGTGCTGTTTGAATTCAGCAAAGTGATTGCCCCGTTCATTCCGTTTATCGCTGATGGAATATTCCGGACATTGCGGAATGAAACTGATCATCAGAGTGTACATCTGGAATTATTCCCGGAAGAGAATTCTGCTGTACGGGACATTGAGCTCGAAAACCGCATGGATCTGGTGCTTTCTGCTGTCAATATGGGACGTGCACTGAGGGCAAAACATCAGTTGAAAATTCGTCAGCCACTGCCGAAGATTTTCCTGGTTACACATGATTCGGAAGCAAAAAATGTTTTGAATGAGCTTTCCGAACTCATCACAGATGAACTGAACATCAAAGAAGTTGCAGTCACGTCTGATGAAGAGGAGCTGGTAAACTTGAAATCCAAGGCAAATTACAAAACATTAGGCCGCAGGCTTGGCAGTAAAATGAAAGCTGCCGCCCAATCCATTGCTGATCTGGATTCTGATCAGATCAGGAAAATTCAGAATGGCGACAATATTTCCTTAGTGATTGAGGGAGACGCGCTTGAATTAAGTCCGGAAGATGTTTTGATTCAGCGGGAAGAAAAAGAGGGATTGCTGGTGGAAACTGATAATCGAATGTCTATCGCCCTGGATACTGAATTGAGTGATGATTTAATTCAGGAAGGTTTTGCGCGAGAATTTGTAAACAAAGTTCAGAATATGCGCAAAGAAATGGATCTGGATGTGATGGACCGCATCAGCATCAGTTATCAGGCTTCGGCTGAACTGAATACGGCGCTGGAAAATTATACTGATTTTATTTGCACGGAAACACTGGCCTTCAACCTGGAACCACAGGATGTATCTGACAGCACCTCCTGGGACTTAAATGGTGAGCCTTGTAAAATTAGAGTGGAGCATGCTGCTTAAGGGCTACCAGTGGAAATTCCCAACTGAGAAAATTTAATTAACTCAGCCTCATTTTGAACAAGGTCGCCGACATTATAATGAACTTTTTCCACAATTCCATCCGACGGTGCAACAATTGTGTGTTCCATTTTCATTGCTTCCATCACTAACAGCTGCTGACCTCGGCTTACCCTCTCACCTGCTTTTACAAGCACCCGAATTACGTTTCCGGGCATTGGCGCCGAAAGACGGAACTCTCCGGAAACTTCTTTCTTTTTAAATGACAATGGGTCCAGTCTGGTAAAAAACGACCGGCCATGTTCGTGGACTGCAAGCAGTAGCTGCTTGTCATGATGAAGAACAAGCAGATGACTGCCTGATTCTTCCGAATTCTCATTATTCCAGTTCAGCTCAAGCAAATTCCCGTTTTTGATTACTGAAACAGAAATTGTTTCTTTGGCATTAATGATTTTGAATGTGTTTTTGTCGCAGGCAAAATTGATTTCAGTTTCCTCACCTTTGTGGTTCCTTAACTGTACTCTATATGGTTCACACCCACCGACACGCCAATTGCTCAGCTTGTTCCAAGGTGACCACGGATCAAATGCATTTTGTGCATTCTTCTCTGCCTGCAGGGAGTCTTCGAGAAAGCATGAAATAGCGCTAGCCCGATAAATCCAGTCTGCAGAATCTTCTTTACTTTCAAGCAGAGATTCAAGTTTGGAATCAACAAACAATGTATCCACCTGACTTGCTTCAAAGTCCGGATCACTCATAATTTTCTGCAGAAACCCCAGGTTAGTCTCCACACCAAGAACAGCAGTATGTGCCAAAGCTGAGCGCATTGTTTGGATTGCGTTCTTTCGAGAATCCGCGTGTACAATCAGCTTTGCTATCATCGGATCATAATGAATACTGATTTCATCACCTTCCTCCACTCCTGTATCAATTCTGACACTGTAAGCCGAAATTCCTGCTTCCGGAGTTGATTTCTGCTTTATCTCACCGGTTTCCGGTAAAACCAGTCGATGTAAAGTGCCTGTGCTGGGAAGGAAACCGGTTTCAGGATTTTCTGCGTAAATTCTTGCTTCGATGGCATGACCGCTTTGTTTGATTTTTGATTGTTTCAAGGGAAGTTTTTCTCCAGCGGAAATCCGCAGCTGCCACTCAACAAGATCAAGGTCGGTGATCAATTCTGTAACAGGATGTTCCACTTGCAGGCGTGTGTTCATTTCCATAAAGTAGAAACTGCTGTCGTTTGCTACTATGAACTCAATTGTTCCCGCACCTGTGTAATTCACTGCTTTTGCTGCGGCCACCGCGGCCTCTGCCATCTTCTCCCGCAGTTTTTGGTCAAGAAATAGAGAAGGTGATTCTTCAACAATTTTCTGGTGTCGGCGCTGTGGCGAGCAGTCGCGCTCAAAAAGATGCACAACATTTCCATGCTGATCACCAAATACCTGGAATTCTATATGACGAGGCTCACTTACAAAACGCTCAAGCATTACCCGCTCGTCACCAAATGCCTTGCGGGCTTCATTCTGTGCTGACCGCAAAGCGTCCTCAAACTTTTCTTCCTTCTGAACAACCCTCATTCCTTTTCCGCCGCCGCCGAAAACAGCCTTGATCATCAGGGGATAACCAATTTTCTCTGCTTCCGACAGCAGAAATTTCTGACTTTGTTCCGCACCAAAGTATCCGGGAACAACAGCAACTCCGGCTTGTTCCATCACAGCTTTGGCCTTGTCCTTAGCTCCCATCAATTCAATTGCTTCAGCTGAAGGGCCGATAAAAGTTATTCCGGATTGAAAACATTTTCGGGCAAATTCAGCGTTTTCCGATAAAAAACCGTAGCCAGGATGTATCGCCTGAGCATTACGAACTTTGGCGGCATCCAGCAGTTTATCAATCCTCAGATATGACCCTGCCGGAGCAGGTTCACCAATACAGCATGATTCATCCGCCAGCTTAACATGGAGAGCTTCAGCATCTGCTTCCGAAAAAACAGCAACCGTGCTGATTCCCATGTGGCGGCAGGTGTTGATAATTCGACAGGCTATTTCACCACGATTCGCTATCAGGATTTTTTCAAACATTTCGCTTTATTATATTTTCCGGCCATGAGTTATGTTTACAGACTTCCAGTTAATTGACATTCTATGAAACAAAAATGCCGACACAATGCAGACTGACATTGTGTCGGCTCTTGTTGTTAAAGTGACAAAACTAAAGAATTCTTTTAATCAAAACCAGAAATTGCAACTTTTCCTATGTTCCTTTTTTGGAATACTCGACAGAAATATTTTGCTTCATCCTTTCAAACAATTTAACACACTTTCCTCTTATTATCTATGAGTAGTGTCCCACGTATCGTTGATTCTGCTTGAAATAATCAAAACTCTATAATCATTGAAAATCTGAAGTTATATTTCAAATTTTCAATGATAAAATCGAATTGTCTAAAAGAACTTAGACAATTAAGTATAATACTTCATTTTAAATTTAATAAACTTTAAACAATTGATTTTAAAACATAAAATCGACATGCTTTGCGACAATGAACATTGGCTTTTGGTTTTGATTGAATCGATGATGATTCGGAAAGGCTGGAGCATTTTCTGCAAACCGAAAAAAACTCCTCAAACAGTGCTTAACTTAGCTCAGGCTATAGAATATTGAAAGCCTGAAACGCTCCCTGAGATCGACCACTGAGCGCAGTCGAAGTGGATTCGAATAGTGCACAATGAGACTGGTTTCGACTCCGCACAACCAGCTCTCGGCATTGTAAAATAAAATTGAACTGGATGGACTATTAGTTCTGATTATGAAGGACGGCTCCCCCCTCTCCTCATGGGAGAGGGGGATTCCATTCTACCTCCATACAGCACATGGCAGTTATACTCAAGGCATCAAGCCCAGTTGGGTCAGCATTTCTACCAGATTCCAGTAAGTCTCCTCCCGGACAATTTTGTCACCTCTTACCTTGACCATGATAACCCCCGGAAGGGAAATCTTTTTGCCTGTTGGAGGAACAACCTGGTCCGGACCCAGTGCTAGAGGGCCGTCATGGGTAGCATCCGCATCCCAGCGTGTGTAGGTTAAATCACCACTTGTGGCACTGTTGCTGAATTCAAATTGCATATCAGAGAAAGCTTTATCGAAGGGTTGGTTATAAGCCAGAGCTTCTTCCTTGTTCAACCCTTGTCGTGCGTTTGGGTAGGATGCTTCAAAGTCATCAGCCAGCGCCTTGTACCATCGGTCAAGGTCATGTGCCTGAAAGGATTCGAAAAGCAGTGTGGGTAGATTGTCAGTAGTCATGTTGCCTCTAATGGATTAATCAGAGTTTAAAAAAATGTTTTTAAAGAATGAACAAACCGAGGGTTCCCTCTCACCCACCGCGCCTTCGGCTACGCTCAGGCACCGCGTTCACCCCTCTCCCATGGGGAGAGGGTCGGGGTGAGGGGGGTAAAGCAGCAGTGTACAATATTCTTATTCAGAACCACTGCAACGTCCTGCCGCCTAATGGATCAGGGAATCTGGTAAGACCCTCCAAACTTGCTCATCCCCTGGAATGTTCCTTGTTCAAAAGCAGGAACAGGACTGGTCTTGTACCATCCAGATCCGGTGATCCCCTTGTATTTACCGGTACCGTGGGTGTACTTGAATTTTGCATCAGATGGTCCACCAAGAATTCCTGTTGCAGAACCCCTGAAAGTGAGGGTGTCTCCGTCCGCGTCACGAGCCGTACAGTAGCCTTCGTTTTGGGTTTTCGGCATTTGCACCACTTCCAGTGAAAAGTGACACTTAAAAGAGTTCATGTGCCAAATGCCGCTTCCGGCATCATTTTTACAGGAACCAAAAAATTCAGCAAGCATGAAGGCCGGAGCTTTA
>LUMJ01000123.1_pt2 | contig 42306 bp, 37 predicted proteins | sample 729631 | NCBI WGS metagenome assembly LUMJ01 (sample SAMN03860266, study PRJNA289734) | marine metagenome | biome: seawater column; feature: ocean; material: water; isolation source: Red Sea water column Station 22 - depth 500m | place: Saudi Arabia: Red Sea | collected 2011-10-15 | depth 500 m
GTCTGATTTTATTCCAAAAGAAATATCGCTTCCGCTTGATCCTGATAATCAAGATCAGTTGAACATATGGCTCAAAGAAAAACGAAATGGTGCCGTCCAATTATCGGTTCCTCAGCGGGGAGAAAAAGCGAAAGAAGTACGATTAGCCTATCAAAATGCTAAACTGCTGCTGGGTGAATGGATGCTGAACCGCAAGAAACGGCGGGAACTGGTGCCCAAAATGATCAATCAGCTTCAAGATGATCTTCAATTGAAAGTTCCACCGAGAAAGATAGAGGCATTTGATATATCGCATTTAGGGGGCACCAATACGGTAGCATCCATGGTATGTTTTACTGATGGTAAACCTAAAAAATCAGCATACCGGAAATTCAAAGTAAAAACGGTGGAAGGTATTGATGATTTTGCATCTATGAGGGAGATTGTTCACCGGCGATATAAACGGGTAAAGGAAGAAGGGATAGGACTGCCTGATTTGATCTTAATTGATGGGGGAAAAGGACAACTCAGCATGGCCGTGTCTGCTTTAAGGGAATTGGGATTGGACTATTTGCCAATCGTTGGGCTTGCAAAAAAACTTGAAGAGGTATTTGTGCCGGGACAGGCTGATGCCCAATCGATTCATAAGCAATCTCCTGGATTAATTTTATTAAGGCGTATTCGGGATGAAGCCCATCGTTTTGCAATTGCCTTTCAAAAGCAGAAGCGAACAGCATCAATATCTACATCTGTCTTTCATGAAATACCGGGTATGGGAGAAAAACGTGTAAAAAAACTGCTTCGCAAATACAAAGATATTCAAAAGATATCCGGATTAAAACCGGAGGAAATTCAGAAAAATATGAGTTTTTCTAGTGCAATTGCGAAAGAGATTATAAAAACTGCGCGGAAAACTATATCTTGAACCAATTTTATTAGTAAGTTGATTGTAATATTTATCCCAAGGAGATTTTAAATGAAGAAAATTGCTATCCTGATTCTTTTATTTATCACTTCTTCATTTGTATTTACCCAGAACACCTATGTCCCCGATGATAAATTTGAACAGGCCCTAATTGACTTGGGCTACGATGATACCTTGGATGATTATGTACTTACAGCAAACATCAGCGGTGTGATCAAATTGGATGTGGGGGATAAATCAATAAGTGATTTAACGGGTATTGAAGCTTTTGTAGCATTAGAAGAATTGAGACTCTGGGATAATTCATTAACTAGCTTGGATGTGAGCAAGAATACTGCTTTAAAATCACTAAGTCTTAGTCGGAATAAATTAACTAGCTTGGATGTTAACAAGAATACTGCTTTAAAATCACTATCTGTCACTTCTAATCGATTAACCAGCTTGGATGTGAGCAAGAATACTGCTTTAAAAGAACTGTGGTGCGATTTCAATCAATTAACTAGCTTGGATGTAAGCAACAATACTGCTTTAACATGGCTGTATTGCCCTTCTAATAGATTAACCTCTTTAATTATGAGAAATGGAGCCACTAGTCAATTATATAAATTTGATGCAACGCGCAATTACAGTCTTAACTGTATAGAAACTTTAGACCCAGCCTATGCCACCGCTAACTGGACTTCTGCAAATGGGAATATTGATGCGGGCGTAACCTTTGCTTACATTTGTGGAGTAGACGTAGATGGGGTATCTACTTATAATAATAATGGTATTAAAGCAATTACCTTTAATGTAGAGTTGCCAACTCATTCGCTTCCGGATACAGATATCTCACTTGGATTCTGGAAATCGGGTGCAGAAAACCATGAATGTACGGGCTGCAATGGTAGAGATACTGTAAGTATGCGGAAGTTACCAGATGATCATTGGGAAGCAACTGTAGGGCTTGATACAACTTTAGTTGCCAATGGAGAGACCGGAGATAGTCAGTACTGGTATCATTATTTTAAAACAATACCAGATTATACAATCAAAGAAGATTTAGAGCGGTTCAAATCGGAACCAAATCCTGATGGCTTAAGGCAATTAGAACCTGGTTGGCATAAAGAAGCTTCTTTAGTTAATAAAGATACAGTTATTGCGTGGAACAATCTTGCTCCAGTTAGCTTTGACTGGGTAAGTAAGGCATCGGATACGATTAAAATTTCTCAATCTAATCTGATGGAGGAATACGAACTGAAATGGTCCGAAAGCAAAGACGTGGATGGTGAGACTATTGATTATTTGTTACATGCTCAAATAGGGGTGTATCCAGCAGAGGAAATATATGATACGACCAGTACTTCAGTTCAGATCACCTATGAGGAACTTTTAGAGAATGTATTTGAACTCTTTCCCATTTTACCGGGAGCAACGGTGAGGTTTAGTTTGTTAGCTAGTGATGGAAAAGATACTGTAAAAGTATCGGGTGATGATAGAGTACTGTTTGTTAATCGCTATGATTATTTATCGATTGCAGCTGAGGGTGTTCCATTGGAGTTTGCCCTGCACGAAAACTACCCGAACCCCTTTAATCCAACCACCACACTGCGTTTTGACCTGCCCGAGATAAGTGATATAACCCTAACCATATACAATATGCTGGGACAGAAGGTGAGAACATTTGATTACCAGAATACATCCCCTGGCTATCATTCAGTTACTTGGGATGCTACCAATGATTTTGGTCAGCAGGTAGGTGCAGGTGTATATTTATATCAGCTGCAGACAAAAAACTTTGTGAAGACCCGAAAGATGGTCTTATTGAAGTAGTAGAATTTATCAAAATAAAAAAGCCCCCGACTGGGGGCTTTTTTATTATATCATTATTAAATATTAAATCCTTTTTCTTTCATCCATTTATCAGAAACAAATTTCCCCATGTAGTTACGAATACCATCAGCCAGGATGCATAGGCATTTCTGATCTGCATTTAGCTCTTTTGCAGCCTGAATTGCTGCCCATACCACAGTTCCACTAGAACCACCGCACAGTAGTCCTTCTTCCTTAATCAGCTTTCGGGCCACATCAAAAGAATTCTGGTCATCCACTTTTACATATTGATCCACCAGAGAATTATCCAAAACATCAGGAAAAAAGTCGTATCCAATACCTTCAACTTGGTATGGAAAAACTTCATCACCGCCTCCAAGAATGGAACCATAAGGGTCTGCCCCTACAATTTGAATATTGGGATTCAGTTCTTTTAATCTTTTTGCAATGCCTGTAATTGTACCGCCCGTGCCAACGCCAATGACGACCATGTCCAAGTCTGATCCAAATTCATCCCAAATCTCCTGTGCTGTACCTTCGTAGTGAGCATCAGGATTATCCGGATTACCATACTGGTCTAGTATGTGAGAATTGGGGATCTCCTCGTTCATGCGTTTTGAAACTTCAAATAATCCTTCGGGATCATCATGGCCAGCTTCGGTGGGTGTACGGACAATTTCAGCGCCTAAAGCGCGGAGGGTTACTTCCTTTTCCATGCTCATTTTTTCCGGCATAACAATGATCATTCGATAACCCTTTACGGCAGCCGCTAATGCAAGGCCAATTCCAGTATTACCAGATGTTGGTTCAATAAGTGTATCACCTGGTTTGATGCGGCCAGATTTTTCAGCATTTTCAACCATTCGGACACCGATCCGGTCTTTAACCGATCCACCAGCGTTAAAAAATTCGCATTTGCCGTATAGTTGGCATTTCAGTTCTTTGTCAAAAGAATTCAATTTGACAACAGGTGTATCACCAACAGCGCCTAATATATTTTCCAAAATCATGGGATTGTTTTTTTTAAAACTATTACAAAAGGTAATTTTACTGCTTCGAAATTAATGTAATTATGTTGGATTTATCTTAATGAACTTACTTGAAGGAAAGATCTGTATTATCACCGGCGGCGGCCAGGGAATTGGTCGTGCCACAGCATTAAAATTTGCTGAAGAAGGGGCAAAAGTTGTTATTGCCGAATTAGATGTAAAATCTGGTCAGGCCACAGCCGATGAGGTAAATGGCTTGTTTGTTCAAGCCAATGTAGGAGATAAAAAAAGTGTAGATGAACTTTTTAAGGCTGTAATGGAAACATATGGTCGTGTGGATGTGCTGATCAATAATGCTGGAATTTTAAAAGATAGTACGCTGGTCAAAATGGAAGAAGATCAATTTGATGATGTAATTAATGTCAATTTGAAAGGTGTTTATTTGTGCACTCATGCTGCGGCTGAAGTCATGAAAGAACAGGGGAGTGGCGTTATATTAAGCGCATCATCGGTAGTGGCGCACAATGGAAATTTTGGTCAAACAAATTATGTAGCAACCAAAACAGGTGTTATTGGTATGACCAAAGTATGGGCGCGTGAATTGGGAAAAGATGGCATAAGGGTTAATGCAGTGGCGCCAGGATTCATTACAACCGAAATGACAGCACAGATGCCGGAAAAAATCATCAAAATGATGGAAGCAAAAGTTCCCCTTAAACGATGGGGTAGTGCTGAAGATGTGGCCAATGTATATTGTTTTTTGGCCAGTGATGAAGCATCCTACATTAATGGGACAGTATTGAATGTGGATGGGGGTGTAGTCGTATAATGTCTCATATCATTATTATTTCTGCCACTTCTGATCTCAATCTGGATTTGGCAAAAGATTTACAAGTCCTTCTTTCTGACTTAGGCCAAGAAGCTGAGATTTTGGAATTAGAAAAATTAAAATTGCCCTTATTTGGATCTGAAAATCGACCTGCAGCGGATACGGCTGAAAAATTAACAGATCAAATAATTAGTGCGTCCGCATTTATTTTTTGTGCTCCCGAGTATAATGGTGGTGTGCCGCCCATACTTTCGAATGCAATTACATGGATTACGGTACAAACCAAAAACTGGAGGGATGCTTTTAATAGTAAATGGGCTTTAATCAGTACCCATAGTGCCGGATCCGGATATCGTTTTCTAACAGCATTTCGCAGTCAATTGGAATATTTGGGATCGAATGTATTGGCGAGAACCATTGCTGTTAGTGATGAAAAACCCCTGGATAAAGATTCGGCAAAACGAATCCTTCAGGGGTTAATTGATGCAATAAAATAAAAAGGGGATGCATGAAAACATCCCCTTTTTAAGCGGTGTCTTTTAACTGATTTTTATTTGACGGACTTCCGGCTTAACCTCTTCTGCTTTTGGAAGAGAAACAGTTAATGAACCATTTTTGAATTTGGCATTAATATTATCTTCCAATACATTTTCAGGCAAAGTGAAATTGCGACTGAAAGAACCGTATCGACGCTCACGAATGCGGTAAAAACCGTCATCATTTGATTCATTATCGATTTCACGATTGGCTTTTAAGGTTAAAACGCCATCATTTACTTCGATACCAACATCTTTTTTTGTAAATCCAGGGAAATCAGCCGTTAGGGTAAATTCCTTTTCATCTTCTGCTATATCTACAGCAGGAGAGTGGGATCTATAATTAGGCATTACATTCCAACCATCATTAAAGATGTTATCCATCATGCGATCAAAGTCTGTAATCAATGAGCGAGTTGGTGTCCATTTTACTAAAGTCATTTTTGACTCCTTTTGTTTTATTAAAATAAATTCCACCAAGTAATGATCAATGATTATGCCATATTAATTGTTTTGTCACTTTTTCATGCTAGTATGACTAAATGGCATTGTGGTATGTAAATATGGCAATCTATTATGAAATACCAACGGATTCTAAAGGATGATTGGATGTCATTTTATGAATAAAGTAATTTCTTTTCATATTTTAGGGAGAAACCGGAATTTGTATCATGTCTAAACTTGCAATACATGGCGGAGATCCTATTCGATCAAGACCATTTTCCGTATGGCCGCGCCCCACGTCGGATTTAAAAGACGCCATTATATCAACGTTAGAGAATGAAGGTTGGGGTGTCGGAAGTACAGCTATTACACGTTTTGAGGAAAAATTTGCTGATTTTCATGACGCCAAGTATTGTATTAGTACCAGTTCTGGTACAACTGGCCTGTGGGTAGCTTTGAAAGCTGCAGGTGTGAAGGCAGGCGACGAAGTGATTGTTCCGCCATATACATTTATTGCCACTGCTTCTGCCGTACTTATGGCCAATGCTGTTCCTGTGTTTGTTGATATTGATGAGAATACATTGAATATTGATCCGGAATTAATCGAAAAAGCAATCACTGAAAAAACCAAAGCGATCATGCCTGTGCATATTGCAGGAAATCCAGCTGATATGGACCGAATTATGGCTATCGGGTCAAAGTATGGGATATCAATCCTTGAAGACGCAGCCCAGGCCCATGGTGCTGAATGGAATAATACCAAAGTAGGTGCTCTTGGACTCGGTGGTATTTTCAGTTTTCAAACATCAAAAAATATGACCGCTGGGGAAGGTGGTGCGATTATATCTAATGATGAAGGATTTTATGAGACCTGTTTTTCATATCATAATTGTGGTAGAACTAAAGGTGGTGAGTTTTATGAACATCAATTCCTTGGTGGAAATTTTCGTCTAAACGCTATGGCAACCAGTATGCTGATGCCACAAATCAAATCTATTCAAGATGATATGGATCGCCGCGATAAAAATAGAAAAAAATTAGATGATGCTTTAAGTCAAATTGAAGGCATTATCATAAATGGAGCTTATGATGGCGTGACAAGACAGGCGAATCATATCTACTTAGTACGATATGATGAAAGCCGATTTAATGGAATTCCACGTGAGATATTTTTCAAGGCGATGCAAGCCGAGGGTGTATTTACCTATATGGGTTATACGCCGATATATCGAGAGAAATTATTTGTAACGGACACAGAGGAATATCCATGGCTGAAAGATTATGATTTTTTAACAATGAAAATGCCAGTTACCGAAAGAATTGCTGATAAGGAGTCTGTTTGGCTAAAACAAAATCATTTGCTTGGTAGTAGTCAAGATATTCAAGATATCATTGATGCATTTACAAAGGTTACTTATGCACTTCATCACCAACCTGAATTATTTAAAGATGATTAGTCTTTTAAGCTAAGAATGAAACCAGTAAATTTGTTTGTCCAATTAATTTTCAATAGTTAGGAGCGCATTATATGCTTCGAATATTATCACTAAGACACGTGCCATTATTTGCTTTACTATTAACGATCCTTCCAATCAATTTACCTGCGCAAGACTCCAATGTGTTGTATCCTATTGAGGAGATCGAACGCAAACTTGTGTATGATGATTTCGAAATTTTTCGGTTTCGTGATCTACGTTTTGTGGGTGATATTGGTAAACGTGTTATTTTAAAATATGCGGATAATAAAGATTTGCAAATTAAATGGCGTCGCGCATTGAAAGGTGGGCATGAGTTCAATAATGCTCCCCGATTTGAAGTTGCTGCATATGAACTGCAAAAATTGTTTTTAGATGAAAATGAATATCCTGTACCTCCAACGGTTTGCAGGGCATTTTCCATGGAGGAATATTTAAAGATTGAAAAAGATGCCATTCCAACTTTTAAAAAGCCTGAAGTGGTTCTTGTAATGATGCAATATTGGTTGAACGAGGTCACAGTTGGAGGTGAGGTCTACGATAAAGAAAAATTTTTAAATGATCCGATATATGCAAAACATTTTGCCAATGCTAATATTCTAACGCATCTTATTAAACACGCCGATAGCAACGAAGGAAACTTACTCACTTCAACAGACCCTGAGAATCCAAGGGTATTTACGGTCGATAATGGGGTTACATTCAGTAGTCAGGAAAGTAATCGAGGTACTAAGTGGCGTTACATTATCGTAAAAAGACTTCCAAAAAAAACCATTGAAGCTTTACGTGGAATTACATCAGAAAAATTACATAAATCACTGGGTGTGATTGCACAAATAGACATTAAAGATGGCAATATTAGGTCAGTGGATCCTACAGAAAATATCAAGGAAAAAAGAGGCGTACGTCGCAATGATAGTGTTATTCAACTCGGACTAACCAAAAGAGAAATTAATAGTGTAGAAAAGAGGATTAAATCTCTTCTCAAACAAGTTGATAAAGGTAGATACGAATTATTTTAGTTTGTGTGTTTGGTTATAATAAAATAAATAATCAGTAGTCTGAGATATATTTAAAATACCAATGAAAATAAAATATAAATGGTGCCCGAGACTGGGATCGAACCAGCACGTCCTTGCGGACACTAGACCCTGAACCTAGCGCGTCTACCAATTCCGCCACCCGGGCATCTAAAAACCCTCCAAAATTACATTTTGGTCGATTGCTACAACAAGGAATAAACTTGGAATCGCAGAGGGTAAACCCGTACTTTTACTGTCGGAATTCTGCTTATGGATAACAAGATTGTCGCCACCAATCGCAAAGCTTACCATGATTATCATATACTGGATAAATATGAAACCGGTATTGAATTATTGGGTAGCGAGGTCAAGAGCCTTCGTGAGGGAAATGCCAATCTAAAAGAGGCGTATCTTGTTATAAGAAAAGAGCAGGCATGGGTATTTGGGATTCATATTAGTCCTTATTCACATACCGGATTTGAAGGACATGAACCCGTAAGGGAACGACGCCTGCTGCTTCATAAACGTGAAATAGGAAAGATTAAAATTTCATTAGAGCAGAAAGGATTAACGGCTATACCGTTAAAGATATATTTTAATTCGAATGGATGGGCAAAGCTTGAGATTGGGATAGCAAAAGGAAAAAAGATTTACGATAAGAAAAAAGCAATTCGAGAGCGCGATATTCAAAGAGAGGCAGAAAGAGAACTACGGAATCGGTAATGGCATTTTTAAGTATAGATAAGCAATGGGAACTCATCAGCCGAGGCGCTGAAGAAATTATTCCTAAAAAAGAGCTCAAACAAAAATTAGAAGAATCGATAAATAAAGATACACCTCTAATTGTGAAGCTTGGTTGTGATCCTAGTCGCCCTGATCTTCATCTGGGACATGGTGTTGTTCTTCGCAAGTTGCGGCATTTTCAGGATCTTGGCCATCAGGCAATTTTAGTTATTGGTGATTTTACCGCTATGATTGGGGACCCTTCCCAGCGTAATAAAACTCGCCCCCAATTAAGTTTGGAGGAAACAAAAGCCAATGCTGAATCTTATATTGAACAAGCGGGACATATCCTGAATATTGATTCTTTGGAAATCGTTTATAATTCCACTTGGCTGGATGCGATGCATTTTAGTGATGTGATTAGATTATCCAGTCATTACACTGTGGCGCGGATGTTAGAACGTGATGACTTTACAAAACGATATAAAGCGGAAATTCCTATTTCTATTCATGAGTTTATGTATCCTCTAGCCCAAGCAATGGATTCAGTGGAACTTAAAGCTGATGTTGAATTAGGTGGAACGGACCAAAAATTCAATTTGTTAGTTGGGCGTGATCTTCAACGCGAATACAAACAGGATCCTCAGGTAATTATAACCTTGCCATTATTAGAGGGTACAGATGGTGTCGAAAAAATGTCAAAATCATACGGGAATGATATTGGATTAACCGATTCACCGGAAGATATGTATGGTAAATCTATGTCCATATCCGATGAAATGATTGAAAAGTATTTTATCCTTGCTGCCGATGCAAATACGAAAACAGTATCGAAGGTAAAAAAACAATTATCTGATTCTTCTCAAAATCCCCGTGATATTAAGCGAGAACTTGCTAGAGCAATTGTTCAACTTTATCATGGCGAAGATTCAGCGAAAGAAGCCGAACAGTATTTTGACCGTGTGATCGTGAATAAGGATGCCCCAGATGATATGAATCAGGTAGAATTATCAATTGACACTCAATTGATTGAAGTTGTTAATAATGAAGGTTTAACTAGTAGCAAGGGGGAGGCCCGTCGTTTAATTAAGCAAGGTGCCATACGTGTTGATGATGAAAAAATAACTGATGAGAGTCACATACTTTTAAAAGGAAAAGAAGTGGTTATTAAAGTTGGAAAAAGAAGGTTTATAAAAATAAAATGAAGAAGTGGATTTTATCGCCGCTTGCTGCGGCTTTTTTTTTAATAGGTTGTAATCGCGTTGAAGACCGTGTCCAACCAGTTGATCTGACAAATAAAGTAGATCAACCAAAACTAGTTGTTTTTTTTATTGTGGATCAGGGTATGCCATCTATACTGGAAAAATATGATCACCTGTTTGTTGGTGGTTACCGCTGGTTAATGGATAATGGTGTACAGTTCAAAAACACGTATCATGAACATGGATATACCGCTACCGGCCCTGCCCATTTTGTATTATCATCCGGACAATACCCAAGTACTGGTGGCGTAATTGGAAATCAATGGTTTGACCGTGAATTAAAAAGAGGATGGTATTGTGTTGAAGATACACTTTCTCAAATATTGAAAGATGGTTCGACTGGTCGATCTTATCGGTCTATTCAATCTACTACACTGGGTGATTGGCTCAAAAAATACAGCCCAAAATCAAAAGTATTATCTATTGCTGGGAAAGACAGGGCGGCTGTATTACAGGGTGGAAAAAATGCCGACCTTACATTATGGTATGATAGGCAAGGAGGCTGGACATCTTCAACATATTACACATCTAGATTACCAAATTGGGTGTCAAAATTTAATAGAAGATTAAATGTGCCTTCATATGTTGATTCAGTTTGGTATCCATTGATGGATAGTAATATTTACGCTAATAATACAAGACCTGACTATTTTGTGGGTGAAGTCAATTGGTCTCCCATTCAATACGATCCCACTTTTCCAATTGTGTTCAAGGAATTAGGTTTAAGTTTTCTTTTAAGCACATTCTACATTTTGCCGTACGGAGATCGAGCGGTGTTAAACCTTGGTTCTCAAGCAGTAGATGAATACAATATGGGTAAAGATAAATATACAGATATTTTATTTCTTGGACTTTCGGCTACTGACGGAATTGGACATTCTTTTGGTCCTCATTCTCATGAACAATTAGACAATTATCTTAGACTAGATAAAAATCTGGGACAATTTATTGAGTCTTTAGAAATGTTGCTTGGTAAGGGAAATATATTATATATCCTATCTAGTGACCATGGGGCAGTAGCTTTACCGGAATATCTTAATGCCCAAGGTCTGTATGCAGGCCGAATTCCCGATCCACAGCGTGATTCATTATTTAATGCAGTAAATAATGAAATTGAAAAACAATTAGGCGTAAATCAGGTTTATAGTTATGGTAATGCTTTTTATTTCGATAATGATATGAATGAAGATGTCCGAATAATTGCAACTCGCATTATAAAATCACATTTGTCAAAACTAGAAGGTATTCGTTCGGTTATTACTAAAAAAGAAATTATAAATGGTGGAAAAAGTATTATTGATATTCGCTTAAAAAATATGGTTCATCCAGAAAAAAGTCCGGATGTATATCTTATTCCTGAAAAGTACTGGACATGGCGATATCCCAGGGGTACTAGTCATGGATCACCCTATGATTATGATGCCCATGTACCATTAATTATTTCCAGAAGCAGTCATAAGGAGCGAATCGATTCTTTAAGAGTCAAAACAGTTGACATTGCACCTACAATCGCAAAATTGATTCAAATACCATTTCCTAAATCCGTCGATGGAAAACCATTTGAAGTTTATTGAACCCTAATTTTATTTCCTTATACTGATTTCACAAAAAAATGGCATGACTAATGAATTTGTATTTTTTACAATCGATTAAATCCGGTAAGTTTCTCGCTAATTTTTAACCTCGAATGAAGGAGATGACATGTCTGAAAATGTCAAAGAAATTACCTCAACAAATTTTAATGATGAGGTATTGGAATCTGATACTCCGGTGCTGGTTGATTTTTGGGCAGAGTGGTGTGGCCCTTGTCGTGCAATCGGACCGGTAGTTGATGAGATAGCCAATGACTATGATGGTAAAGTTAGTGTTGGCAAATTAAACGTGGACCATGAGAATCAATTGGCCATGGAATATGGTGTGAGGAGTATTCCTGCACTATTAATTTTCAATAATGGTACGGTAGTTAACCAAATCGTGGGTGCCGTCCCAAAGAATAGAATAACTGATATTCTCGATACAGTTATTGCAAATTAATTAATACAGTGAAGCGAAAGGTTATTATTATCGGCTCAGGTCCTGCTGGTCTAACAGCAGCTTTATACACAGCCAGAGCTAATTTAAACCCGTTGGTCTTTGAAGGAAGTCAGCCTGGCGGTCAATTAACTATCACAACAGATGTGGAAAATTATCCTGGTTTTCCTCAAGGAATTATGGGACCCGAACTGATGGATAAATTCCGTGATCAAGCTAAAAGGTTTGGCGCCGAATGTCATTTTAAACATGTGACTAAGGTTGATTTTAGCAAGCCTCCATACAGGGTTTGGGTGGCAGATGAAGTCTATACAGCTGAAACAATCATTATCGCGACAGGCGCTTCTGCAAAAATGCTGGGTTTAAAAAGTGAGTCTGAATTGATGGGTTATGGTGTGTCGTCCTGCGCTACTTGTGATGGGTATTTTTTCAAGGATAAAAAAGTCATTGTTGTAGGCGGAGGAGACTCTGCGATGGAAGAAGCTACTTATCTCACAAAATTTGCTTCTGAGGTTATCATTGTACATCGTAGAGATGAATTTCGTGCATCAAAAATTATGGTTGATCGCGCTTTGAATAATCCGAAAATCAAAGTGGAATGGAATACCATTGTGACAGATATTCTTGGTACACAGAAAAAAGGCGTCCATGGCGTAATGCTCAAAGATACTCAGAATGGCAAAACTAGAGAGGAAGCTTGTGACGGCGTATTTATGGCTATTGGGCATATACCAAATACGGATTTATTTGCTGAAGATCTAGATGCAGATCAAGCCGGATATATTTTTACAAAAAATGGTAGCACTGCAACAAATTTGGAGGGTGTTTTTGCCTGCGGTGATGTTCAAGACCATGTTTATCGTCAGGCTGTAACTGCCGCTGGTACGGGTTGTATGGCTGCCATAGATGCAGAAAGATATTTAGAGAACGTTCACGGTTAGAAAACCTTTCGATTTATCATTTCAATAATAGGAGAAATGATGGATCAACAATTAAATTTAATTTTTGAGCTTAAAGACCTTAAAAAAACTTATAAAGAAAATACAGTTTTAAGTATTGGCCGCTTGCAATTCCACCGTGGTACAATTTATGGTATTGTAGGACCGATTGGTTCAGGAAAAACAACTTTATTGAATATTATGGCAGGATTAGATAGGCAATCCTCTGGAACAATAAAGTATGATAATAATGAGTTTAAAACGAATTGGTTTGGAAAAATAAAACAAAACCTGGAAATCAAATTGGCCCAATTGGAAAGTTTGCCAAAAGTAAATAAAGTATCAACAGGTGAATTATACTGGTTAAATATGGTTTCTGCAGTGGAAAGCGATCCTCGTGTTCTTATGATTGATAATTATGGTATTTTTTCTGAAAAAAATATGGAGAATAAATTCCGTAATAAGCTCCGTCAAATGAATAAAGAATTGGGTACGACAATTGTTTTAGCTGCTTCTAATGATCAAAATTTAAAAACAATTGCTTCGGTTCTTATTTATCTGGATAATGGACATGTTTCTAAAGTTAGAACTGGTGTGAATAAAAAACCTTTTCGCCGATCTAAACCACGTAAATTTAATAGAACTAAAAAAAGATCAATTCGCTGAATAAATCAGTTTGTGTAAATTATAATGATGAAGAATCTGTTATAACAAAAATGATTAAATCATGGAATTAAATCGTTTTCGTGAAATAACCTCAGGATTTGTAGATAGAAATGTCCTTGTAGTAGGTGATATTATGTTAGATACATATCTATGGGGGGATATAAACCGAGTTTCGCCAGAAGCACCAGTACCTATTGTGGAGGTTAATAAAATAGAACATAATCCTGGTGGTGCAGCAAACGTGGCACTCAACCTTGCTTCTTTAGGATGCCAAGTATCTTTGATTGGGTTAATAGGAAAAGATGCAGAAGGAACAATTTTAAAAAACCTTCTAGACCAACATAATATTATCTGTACTGATTTAGTGGTGAGTGAAAGTTGGCCAACCACGGTAAAATCTAGAATTATAGCTCATAATCAGCAAGTCGTACGAGCTGATCGAGAATTGAATAAGGATCTTTCAAAGTCTTCAAATAATAATTTAATTAAATCGGTAAAATCAATAATAGAAAATATAGATGCAATTATTCTAGGTGATTATAATAAAGGTGTTTTGAATTTAGCATCAATTAAAGCGGTAATTCAAACTGCTAATAATGAAGGTAAACCAGTTTATGTGGATCCAAAAGAAAGCAATTTCAATGCGTATAAAAATGTACGATTATTCAAACCAAATTTACTGGAGTTCAAGAATTCGTATATAAATAATGAATCGTTAGAAGTAGCAGGGTTTCAATTCAAGGATGAAATAAATGCAGAAATTCTTATGATCACTCGCGGTGCTGATGGTGTATCGTTATTTGATGGATCTGATTATCATCATTTTTCAACAAAAGCTCGCCTTGTTCATGATGTTTCTGGAGCTGGAGATACGGTAATTGCTACGTTTACTTTATCTGATATTTGTGGTGCATCTCCAAAGGAATCGGTTACTTTATCTAATTATGCCGCTGGTCGTGTATGTGAAGAAGTAGGTGTTGTTCCCATTAGCCTTGAAATGTTGGATGAAATGCTCAGTCAACACAATAGCATTTAATTCACCAGTAATCTCACTAAATTCAAGAATATTTTATCATTGTACTTCATGATTCGCCAAATTATTACTTTTGTCACTATTACCGGAATTGGAATTGCTCAACCAGATTTAAAATTTGATCCATTTGATTGGATACAATATCGTCAAGCGGGGAAAGTAAATTCAATTACATTTGGGGATCGATTTGCCTATATCGGTACGCAGTCAGGTGGCGTTTTGAGATTTAATACTTTCGCAAATCGATTTGAAGAATCAATAACGATGGCACAAGGTCTACAAAGTAACACGATTACAGCTGTTCATCGATCATCCAATGGTATGCTTTGGGTTGCGACGCCCTTTGGAATTGAATTTAGTTTTAATGAAGTAGGAAATTGGCGCTTTATTGATTGGAATCAAATAAGCCTTGGCTCAAGAACATTCATTGAAAGAATCGGTGAATCTGAAAATAGTGTATGGCTGAGAACATCGGGGCTAGTTTATCGCATTGATCCGGTTACAGGTGTTTTAACGGGTGTAATGTCAAATCCTGATGAAACTGTTCTCTGGAGTTCAGGGTTATTACAATTACGATCAAACATTTCTGATATTTTAATCGATTTTACATTAATGAATGGTTGGATAACTGACCTTCAATCTTTAATTCATCCAAATGGCAAACAAATAAATATCACAACTATTACCAAAAATGCATTTAATGAAGTGTGGTTTGGAACAGAAGATGGAACAATTTTTAGAGGAGATAACACCATGAAAACATTTACTCCTTACCGCTTCAGTCTCGCTAGTAATGATATTTGGGCTATAGGGGGAGAAGATACTTTTTGGTTAGGTGGGCGATTAGGAAATTTTCAATCGGGTATTTCCTATTTAGATATAGAGCGAGTTATTGCTGATGTGTATTTATTTGATGAGATAATCAATATGGATGAGACATCTGTTTTTTCCATATTGGAATTGAAAGAGGAAATTTGGTTTGGCGGAGAAAACACGATACTTGTGTATAATAAAAATAAGGATTATTGGAGAACATATAATGTTCAAATAGATGGTGGAAAAGGTTGGGTTACATCAATGTTAGAAGTTGGAAAAAATATTTGGTTAGGTGGCCCTAATGGCATTTATGTTTTAAGAAAAAGCGATAAAAAAATAATAGATTCCGAATTGAATAGTTTTTTTAAAGATATATTTATATATGATCTAGCTTTTGGAGATAAGCAAATATGGATTGGAACAGAAATCGGTATTTTTTTATATGATACTGAAAATGATTTTATACGGAATTATACTTCCTATGGATATACTAAAAGCGATGTGATATTTCCAGGAAATCCTACTGATTTCACTGCTTTTGTCAAAGATGAACATCAAATATTAACTGCCAGTAGGTCGGGAATATTATCATTTAATTTTAGGGATCGGCAATGGTCTAATGCTGTAAATCCATCAATTTTTGGTGGATTGGAAATAAAAGCTATGGCTCTTGATAATAATATTCTTTTTATTGCTACCACTAATAACTTGGTTCAATATGACATGAAAAAAAATTTGTTAGATGTATACAATTATTCTTTTATTGGTCAGGTAAACGACATGTATATTAGAGACAGAAGAATTTGGTTAGGAACTACCGAAGGACTTATTTCCTATCATTACAAATGAAGTATCACTATAAATCATTCATTCTTATTAGTCTAATATTGGGCAATTTTGTTTTTTGCCAAATGAGGCCAGGAAATCAGAGAGGAAAGGAAGTCATTCGTCAATATGGTTTTTCGATATACAGTGTTGCTGACGAAAAATCAGACTCTATTCGTGTTTTATCATATCTCTCTATTCCTAATCATGTATTACAGTTTATCAAAACAGCCAGCGGTTTTGCAGCAGACTATGAAGCGACTGTCACTTTAAAAAAGAAAAAGGGAAACCAAGTAGGACGTCGCAATTGGTCAAATACTCTTAGAACTAAAGATTATCTTGAATCCACATCTAAAAAAATCATTTCGATCCATTACCATGAATTCAAAGTGGCCCCTGGAGATTATATTATTTCGGCAGAAATACTTGATAAAGATTCAAATAATAGTGGTTTACGAAATCAGGAATTAAAATATTCTAAACATAAAGGGGAACTTGCTTTATATACGCCATTCTTTTTGGATTATCTTGATGGTAATTGGGGACTAGAAAACAATGAAATCCCTATGTTTAATAATATGTCAGGGGAAAAAATAATCAGGACTTCGGTTTTTGTTTCTGGGAAGATAAAACCAGGTCCATACACGTTGGAAGTTAGTGTAATCAATTCCAAGAAAAAGGAGTTATGGAAAAAGTCATTTCAAGCTAAAGCAGAAAACAAATATTTTCATGAAAAAATAATTATTCCTGATGAAGTAGCTAAACAGGGATTACGGAAAAAAGTGGATATCATATTAACACAAGGTAAAGATAAAAAATCAGCGTCTGTAATACTATCGGTGACTAGATCAGGGATATCTTCAACAATAAATGATATTGCTCAGGCTGTGGAAAATATGCGTTATATCCTTGAAGATGATGAGTGGAAAAAACTGAGCAAAGCGAAGGATGTAGAAAAAGAATCACTTTTCCTTGAATATTGGGAAAGCCGTGACCCGACACCTGAAACTTCTGAGAATGAAGTAATGGATGAATATTTTTCACGTGTTAATTATTCTAATGGCAATTTTAAATCATATTTACCTGGTTGGAAAACTGATATGGGAATGATTTATATATTATTTGGTCCACCGGATGATTTAGAAATATATAATGATCCTTTAAGTCGGTTATATTCTCAACGGTGGCATTATTATCGTATTAATAAATACTTTGATTTTATTGATGAAAATGGTTTTGGAGATTATCGCCTTAGAACACCGTTTTTTCGTGGTCGTAACTAGTGAAAATCCTTCTCATTCCCGGTGATGGTGTTGGGAGTGAATTGGCGGCTGAACTCCAGAAATTAATATCTGCCGTTCAATCCCTTTTCGAATTAAAAATTTCAACGCAGACATTAGATATTAGTGAATTGCATTTTCGTGATACTAATATTCTGGTTCCAAAAGCATTCAATAAAATGGCTAGAGAAGCTGATACAATATGGTTAGGCCCGATTTTAAATCAATCTAATTTGAAAGGGTATACTCGTAAAAATATTATTCAACAAATTTGTTCAATGCAAGGTTTTGAATTCTATTACCGGCATTTTAAACCACTGCCGTCACTGCAGAAAATTCAAACCGATAATCCAATAGATATTTTGCTAATTGAAAATAATTTTTATTCACACACAGTATCTAGTGATTTACCAGCTAGTTTTATAAAAGAAGGGAAAATGAATTTTTTAACAACCTATTATTCGCACTCTCATTTAGAATCTCTATTCTCTAAAGCACAAGAACACTTGGAAAGAGGAAATCGTAATAAATTGCATCTTGTATTACCGGATGAACTTAGACAGGCAGATAGCCCTTGGGTTGAGCCTGCTAGTATTTTAGCGGATCGAGGTATTAATGTCCAATGGTCATCATTAGAGCAATTTTATTATGCTCTTTTAAAATCACCTGATAAGTTTGATTTAGTACTAACTGTTCCACCCTTTGGGAAAATTTATTCAAGATTAGTATCATCTATGGAAGGGGGGCTTGGTACGGGTTATGAATTTCATCAAACAATGGAAAAAAATATATTGCTGCATGTAACACATCCGGTCAGTCGACATTTTGTTGGTAAAGATGCGTGTAATCCAATAGGATCTATGCTTTCATTTGGTGAATTCATGAATGGGCACAATAACCCTTTAGTTTGCAATGCGATACGTAATGCGATAAATGAAGCCATTAATGCCGGATGGGTCACGCGGGACCTTGGAGGAAGTATGGGGGCAATTGAAATGGGTGACTATATTTGTTCAAAATTATCAGAAAATTTGGCCAAATCCTGATATCAGATAGATTAAAACTATCTGTAGAATGTATATTTAATCTTATTTATTGAATGACCAATATTATGGTAGAGCGATTTTCATATAGCAGTCTCGAAACATATAAAAAATGTCCATCACAATTTCAATTTCGGTATATAGATAAAGTTGTTAAGCCAGATGAAGGTATAGAAGCGTTCATGGGTAAAAGAGTTCATGAAGCACTTGAATATATATATGATGAAATATTAAAGGGACGTTTGACCTTTATCGATGAAATAATTGAAAAATACCATCAAGTGTGGGAAGCAAAATGGCATGATCGAATTGCCATTGTCCGTAAAGAAAATACAGTTAAATATTATTATGAACTAGGGGAGCGATGTATTGCTTTATTTTATCGAACATATAGCCCCTTTGAACAACCTGTAGTTGGAACAGAAGTAGAATTTGTTTTCTCTATTAACGGAACTAAAGACTATATGATGAAAGGAATTGCAGACCGTGTGGATTATCATGGCAAAGGGAAATACGAGATCCATGATTATAAGAGTGGGAAAAGAATGATTTCCCAAAAGGATGCAGATAAAGATGCTCAATTGGCCACATACCAAATAGGGCTCCAATATAAATACGATGACGTGGAAGAAGTAAAATTGGTTTGGCATTACCTTCAACATGCCCAAGAGGTTCATTCACAAAGAAATTCTAATCAGATCAATCAATTGATGCGTCAGACAAAATTAAGGATCGATGAGATTAGAGGGCATATTCAAAGTGGGGACAGTTTTTTCCCAAAGGAAAGTATTTTATGTAACTGGTGTTATTATTGGGAAGAATGCCCAATAAAAGAAATGCCGAATCCTTATCTATAATAATAATGAAATTAAATCGACAAGAAATAAATGAATTGAAAAAATTACTTTCTGATAAAAAATATCGGATCAATGATGTTTTAGATAATCTATTTAAAAAAATGAATATCAGCCATGAAGTAGATATGTTTATTGATGGTGCTGCAGATTTAAATTCAAAAACAGCTGGAATTGGTGGTGTCATTATAAAAAATGGTAAGGAAATATTTTCTTTCTCAGAATATCTTGATAATGCAACAAATAATGAAGCTGAGTATACCGCACTTATTGAAGGACTAAAGTATGTAATTAAATTAAATATATTATGTATTAATGTTTATTCTGATAGCGAACTAATTGTGAAACAAATAAATGGTGAGTACAAGGTTAAAAACCCAAGAATGAAGGCACTATATCAAAAAGCGATGAATCTCTTAGACGAACTTGAGCATTGGACCATTAAGCATGTTTTGCGCGAAAAAAATGGAGTTGCAGATCATCTGGCAAAAAGTGGTCGTAAAAAAGGGGAAAAATAAATACAATTCCACTTTTTAATTAATGAATCCATAGGATTATTTAAATTAAATTTAATATTATTAATCCGAGTATAAAATTTTGAATAGCATCTGAAATGGGTTTGTTTAATTCTCTTACTAATCCCCTTAATTGGATATCTGGCGATATTGCCATCGATTTGGGAACAGCAAATACTTTAGTATATATTAGGGGAAAAGGAGTGATGATCAATGAACCATCTGTTGTGGCAAGGTCAGTTCATGATGGGAAGATTATTGCTGTAGGGTATGAAGCTAAAGCAATGGTGGGTCGTACACATCGTGAGATTGAAACGATTCGACCGTTACGTGATGGTGTAATTGCTGATTACAATATGACTGATGGACTTCTTCAAGGTTTTATTAATAAGATAAATATGAATCGTTTAGCCCGTCCACGAATGGTGATTTGTATTCCATCAGGTGTAACTGAAGTGGAGCGCCGCGCTGTAAGGGATTCTGGTGAGAGGGCAAATGCTCGTGAAGTTTTTTTAATTGAAGAACCAGTAGCAGCAGCAATTGGTATGGGCCTTGACATTTCTAAGCCGATTGGAAATATTATTGTGGATATAGGAGGTGGTACAACAGAAATTGCTGTAATTGCCCTTAATGGAGTTGTTACAAAAGAAGCTATTCGTGTCGCAGGAGATGAAATGGATGAGTCTATTATTCAATGGTTTCGTAATGAACATAAATTAGATATTGGCTCCTCAACTGCAGAGTCAATTAAAAAATCGGTTGGGTCAGCTATGCGTATTAAAAGTGAAATGATTGCCGTAAAAGGTCGTGACCTCGTTTCTGGTATTCCTAAGACTATTGAAGTATCATCAGATGAAATTCGTCAATCACTAAAAGACCCTATTAACCTAATAGTTGAAGCAGTAAAGCGAGCCTTGGAACAGACACCTCCAGAACTGTCTGCTGATATTCTTGATCGAGGAATTATTTTGACGGGAGGGGGGAGTATGCTCAAAGGTATTGACCAATTAATCAGAGAAAGAACTAATGTACCGGTTAATATTGGCGAAGAACCACTTCTTTCAGTTGTTAAAGGAACAGGGAAAGTACTCGAAGATGTCAAAAAATATGAGTCTGTCTTGATATAACCATTGAATGCGGAAATTCTATCTAGCACTTCTACGATATAAAGACCATTTTATTCTTCTGATAGCGGTAACGCTATCCTTAACATTGCTTTTAAAGAATGATGCTTCGGACATTCTTATTATCCGGGGAAAATTCACCGATTATTTTTCAATTATTTCATCACCATTTTCATGGGTAAAAAGTATGATTGTTCTCCAGGAAGAGACGGAGCTTATCCGACAAAAAAATATGCAATTAACTCTAGAATTAGAGACATTACTTATGGCGCAGGAAGAAAATAATATTCTGCGTGATTTTCTAAGATTTAAACGTGAAAGTAATTTGAAATTGTTAGCAGCGCGCGTTGTAAATATGGGTGCTTCTTCAAATTTATCTTCTATCACTTTGGATATTGGTTCAGATCATGGTGTCAAAGTGAATCAACCAGTAATAGTACCAGAAGGAGTTATAGGTAAAACTGTGGTCGTCGGAAACAAATCGACCATTGTACAAATAATCAAAGATGTCAATTATCGATTATCTGTTCGAATTTTACCTTCAGGTAATGCAGGTATCCTTCAATTTATTTCTGATGATATTTGCGAAGTACGAGAATTGCAAAAAAATACAGAAATTTCAATTGGAAATAAAGTAGTTACATCGGGATTCAGTCAAATCTACCCAAAAAACTTGCCTGTAGGTGAAGTGGTAGAAGTGTTGAATGAGAGGGGCAGTTTCCAAAAAATTGCTAAAGTTAGAATAAAATCAAAACTAAGTACTTTATTAAATGTTTTTATTGTAATTGAAGAATCCAATGAAGTGGGTTAGTATATTATTTCCTGCCATTGGCGTTTTTATGGTCCAATTTTTATTAGTTGATTTTTTATCATTGAATATGATACGTCCAGATTTTATTGTTGTTTATGTTTTTTATATTAGTTTAGTCTATGGGAAAACGACCGGCATATTTACAGGATTTTTATTAGGATTACTTTCAGATTTATCAGGTGTTGGTTCTTTTTTTGGACTCTCACCCTTATCCTTATCAGTTACTGCTTATTTGACTGGTTATTTAAATGGAAAATATGAACGTATGTTACCATATTTATTCCATGGAGCTTGGATATCAATAATTGGTTTTCATTTTATCATAATATCATACGTTAGGTTTCAAAATATATTATTGTCGGACCCCATCTCTTTTTGGATTAAATGTTTTATGTCTTTTTCATACACCATGATGTTTTTGTTAATAATTCAATTTTTTTACCCTGTTAAAGAAGCGTCTCATGCTGAAATCAACTAATTCTGTACCGAAATCAAAATTCTGGATCATGACTGGTGTCGTAATAATGTTGCATTTAGCACTAGTATATAGATTTTTTCAATTACAGATTTTAGATTTTGAGCTCTACAGTAAACGGGCAGAAAGCAATAGAATACGAGCCATATCGCTTCCCGCTCCACGCGGTTTAATACTTGACCGAAATGGTGAAATCATTGTTGATAATTATCCCACTTATATTCTTTACGGAATTGGTGCAGAGATAAGGGATAAACAAAAAAATTATGAAATCATCAGTCGTACAACTGGGATTAATATAAAAATCTTACAAGAAAATTATAATAATTATTATAGGAACCAATTTCTTCCTACGCGAATTGCGAAAGATTTAACGATTAACCAATTGAGCCGTTTAGAAGAAGAAAAAAATAACCTTAGTGGAATTGTATATAAACAATATCCGGAGCGGATATATCACCAAAAAATTCGCGCATCCCATGTTCTGGGCTATTTAAAAGAAATGGACCAGAACATGGTTCAAGAAATTGGTTCGAAAGGAAAATATGAGTTTAGTGATTTGATTGGATGGTCTGGACTTGAGCAGGAATATGAATCAACTCTCAGAGGAAAAAAGGGAGTTACTTACTTTCAAGTGGATGCATACGGTCGAGAAACTGGCAAGCTCGATGGTCAGGATGGTATTCTAGCATACCCTGGAGAAAATATTTCGACTACGCTCGATGTTTCTATTCAGGAATTATTGGAAAATGAATTGAAAGATAAACGTGGTGTAGGTATCGTTTCATATCCTAAAACGGGTGGCATATTAGCCTATGTAAGTTCGCCGGATTATACACCGGACTTGTTCACTGGCTTAGTATTAAATATGGATTGGGAATCAGTTATTGCGGATACCAATCGACCATTATTAAATCGTGTAGCTAATGGTACATATCCACCAGGGTCAATTTTTAAAATGATGGTGGGTATCGCCCTTTTAGAAGAAAAATTGATTACGCCACAGCTAGAAATTTTATGCTCTGGTTCATACGAATTTTATGATAGAACCTTTAAATGTTGGAATGAAAATGGGCATGGAAAAATAAATCTAGAGCAGGCTATTGTTCAATCCTGTGATGTATATTTTTATAATGTAATTCAAAAAATTAATTTGAATGATTTAGCAGAATATGCAAAAAGATTTGGATTTGGATTAGTGACCAATATTGATTTACCAGCAGAGATGAAGGGTCGTATGCCAAATAGCCAATTCATGAATAAAATCTATGGCAGGTGGGGATGGTCATTGGGAGCGTTATTGAATATTTCTATTGGTCAAGGTGAAATTTTGGTAACACCACTACAAATGGTTTCATATATTAATAATTTAGCCACTCGTGGTCAAACTAGACCACTTCATTTAGTAAAATCCAATGATATGGAAATACAGAAACAAAATATAAGTCAACAAACTTGGGATTTGATACAAATGTCTATGCATAAAGTTGTTACAGGTCCTAAAGGAACCGGTTGGCGTTCAGATCCGAAAATTCCTGGTTTAAAAATATCTGGAAAAACAAGTACAGCAGAGAATCCACATGGTGATCCCCATGCGTGGTTTATAGCCTATGGAGAAAAAGATGATGAAATGATTTCAGTTGTTGTTATGGTAGAAAATAGCGGCAATGGCAGTGAAATATCAGCACCCATAGCTAGAAAAGTATTTTATCATTATTTTAATTCAGCTAAGTCAAAATTGGCAAATTTCTAATGTTACTAGATTTTCAAAAAAAAATAATTGAATCACCTCTAAGCATACTCTTCGCTATTATAGTATTACTATCAATAGGCATTTTGACCTTATATAGTATTACCGTAACGCAAGCGCAGGAACCGCCAAATGCATTAAGTAAGCAGCTAATTTTTCTTATACCTTCATTTCTATTGATGGTCACTATGTTACTTATATCGAAACGTATAATTCACAAATATATTTATTTTGTTTATGGAATTATTTTAATTACTCTTATGCTTCCTTTTTTTGGACAAAAAATCGCTGGTACATATCGGTGGATAGATTTTGGCTTAGCATTTGGACTCCAACCATCCGAAATTGCTAAATGTGTTATTGTAATTGCACTTGCAAAATATTTGTCAGATCATAATTTGCAAATGAAAAACTTTGCATCAAATATTATTCCATTATTAATGGCTTTGATACCTGCGCTGATCGTTCTAAGTCAACCAGATTTAGGTACAGCTTTTGTAATGATGATGCCGATAATACCAATGCTATTTTGGGTGGGTTCTCGTCCGTATCATTTGTTTTTATTTGTGGCGCCCGTATTAAGTATACTTGCTGCATCTAATGTAATAGTATTTTCCATTTGGGCAGGTGTTATGGCAATGGTTATTTATTTTAGCCGTCCCAAATTATGGCATGCGGTGGGATTATATTTTGGAAATATTTTCTTAGGATTAATTTTTCCATGGATGTGGAATTCGCTCAGGCCATATCAGCAAAATCGTGTGTTAACATTAATTAATCCAGAATTAGATCCTCTTGGTTCCGGTTATCAAATTATTCAAAGTAAAACAGCATTAGGGTCGGGTGGTCTGCTTGGAAAAGGTTGGGGACAAGGTACCCAAACCCATTTAAAGTTTCTCCCTGTTCAAGAATCAGATTTTATTGTAAGCGTTATTGGTGAGGAACTGGGATTTTTTGCTTTACTAATTATCATGATTTTATTTTCATGGCTCATCATTAAAATAATTCGACTAGCATTTAATGCCAATGATCGTTTTTCAGGACTTATATTAATTGGAATATCAATAATATTTTTAACTCATGTTTTTGTGAATTGCGCTATGACTTCTGGAATGATTCCCGTTAAAGGACTTCCATTACCTTTTATTTCCTATGGAGGGTCATTTTTATTATCGAGTTTCATGATGATAGGTTTAATCATGAATTTTGGAAGGGAAGAATTGGATTGAATCTGGATGAAAAAGATAATGCCGTGTTGGGATCATCAGCGGTAAATTCTCTACTGTAATTTGATTATTTAATCCGAGGCATATATTTGTTTATGATGAATCGATTTCTCAGAGTCATAGCAGTTTTCATAGTCATATCGACATTCACGAATTTATTTGGTCAAAACAGCGCAATAAGACGTGAGTTAAACCAGCTTAATACAAAAATCAATCGTGAGAATGAGAGAATAGATTCTTTAGGTACACAGATACGATTGTTACTCCCTGAGCTTCAAAATGCGTTAAAAGCTAATTTAAAAGCAAAAGAGCAAACGGATTCAGTAGCCATTCTTCTGATTAATCGAATCAATACAATCCAAAATAAAATGCGCTTGTTAGAAGATAAAGCCGCTTATATCGATAGTATTAATTTTGAAATATTAGCCCAATTAGTAATGATTGAAAATAAAATCGTAACATTGACAAATAGCTTTACTGAAATGTATAACTTAAAAAATGATAAAGTAGGTACTAAGTTTAGTGCGAACATAAGTCCCGCAGAATATAAAAAGACTTATATTGATGCTCTTTCTTCATATCAGAATGGTGAATTTGAAAAAGCAATAACAGGCTTTGCCGGATTGGTGATTGGCGACCCGATGAATGACTTGGCGGACAATAGTCAATATTGGCTAGCTGAATGCTATTATACTATGAAAAATTATAAGCGAGCTGTCATTGAATTTGAAAAAGTTTTCACTTTTCCCGGAACTGACAAAGATGATGATGCACAACTTAAGTTAGGTCATTGTCATCGCAGTATGGGCAATACTGATAAAGCACTTGAAGAATATCAGAGATTGATTGATTATTTCCCTGGCTCAGAATTTTTTGCAAAAGCTAGGGAATCAATCAAGCAAATCAAGATACGATAAACAAAAAAATGTCTTTAAAACTTTTTTTTCTCACAACTGAAATTACTCCTTTTGCTCATACATCTAATTTAGGGGAATATTCAGTCCATATCCCTTTGACGCTACAGACAATGGGACATGACATTAGAACGATGATTCCAAAATATGGTTTTGTAAGTGAAAGAAAATATATTCTACGTGAAGTCATTCGTTTACGTGAAATTCCGTTCCAATTCGATGGTGATGAGGCGATTGCATCAGCCAAAAGTGCTTTTATCCCAAAAACGAGAGTGCAAGTTTATTTTCTAGAAAATGTGGATTGGTTTAAGCCATTAACAAATTTGCTTTATAAAGCAAAAAATGGTCGTGTTTTGCCCGATAATGATGAACGCTATGCCTATTTTTCAAAAGCGGCGATTGCAACCTTACCGCACCTGTTCTGGAAACCGGATGTATTGATCTCAAATGACTGGCAATGCGCATTTGTACCTATGATTTATCAGCAAATTTATGATTCAAAAGAATTTTATGGTGGTATTAAAACTGTCATAACAGTTCATTCTGTTGATGAATATTGTAATTTTTCTCGTGACGTTTATGCTAAAGCTGGTGTTACACTGCCTGATAGTATTAAAGGAAATAAGGTAAACTGTTATGAAGCTGCTGCACCATTTGCGGATTTGATTATTGCTATAGATACGCCATCTAATGATGTAACAAAAAAGCTTATGAAATTGCCTGGGATTAAAGCCAACAAAAAGAAAGTAGTATCTATTTTGCTCAATGATGATGAATCCCCAGATTTTATAGCTACTGCCAATGCATTGAATGAAGAATTGACGAAACATTTCGCTTAATTCATCGTAACAATAATTACAAAATAATCATTCATGAATTTTTTTCTTTTGAAAAATCGAATTATTGGATTTTGCCTAATTGGTTTTATTACTTTTATCTCTTGTGAGGAAGCTGCCATTCCAGTTAAAGATGATGGTATTCCAATGAAATTAGACACGATTTCATTTCCAGTTATAAAAGCAATGTCATACCAGGTTCCACCAGAGATGGGTAGAACAGATTTATTATATTTTGGCAAAAAAGATGGATATAATTTTCCGTATAATCTTATCAAATTAGATAGTAGTAGTGTAACAGCAGGAACTCCATTTTCATTTTACAACGATTCTTTAATTATCGTTGATAGTTTAAAATTCTCTTTACGTTTGGATTCTGATTCTATTGAAAATAATGCCGAATTTCAACTGCACTATTTTCCTAATGGTGGGGATTCCGTATTTAATGAATTAGAATCAAATTATATAAATTTCGATAAATCTATTGCATCTACTTTTATTAGTACCGCTCAATTAGAATCGGATACGACCGATACTAATCAAACAAAAGTATTTTTGAATTTTTTACTGGATTCTTCTATTGTAAACGCGTTTAAGGATACAAACGTTACAGCTTTTAACCGATCATTTTTAGTGGAACTAAAAAATGAACAGTTCGAATCGTTTATTTTTCACAGCACTGATAAAATAGGTGGAGATCGTCCACAACTCAAAGTGTACTATCGTCAATTTGTTTCAGATTCTGTGGTACTCGATACAACATTCAGGACCTATGCAGCAATAGAAGACTTGTCGGTGATAATTCCTCCCCATATTTCAACAGATGATTCATCATATTTATCGGTTGGAGCGGCAATGGGACTAAAGTCAATTGTACTTGTTGATATGGGAGATTGGATACTCGATCCTAAGGCTATTATCAGTTCGGCTGAACTAATATTTAATTCTGCACTAAATGATACTTTGCAAAATTATATGGTTATTTCTTACCCAATAATAAATGAGGCTGACTTTTTGCAGTTTTCTTCATTTGACAATGATCCATACGATGAGGATTTTAGTTATTATACTTCAACTTCAATCGTAGATGATAAATTGAAAATCAATCATCGAAAAATAGCCACTGAAATTGGACATCAAAAGTATATTAATTATGGTTTTAAGTTGGAAACTAGTCTAAGTAACGATCCTTTCAAAACAATGCTGTTTTATAGCATAGATAGCCCTGATTATTTTCCTGTAATGCGAGTGATTTATGTTTTACCGTAATATATTTATATCTCTATTATTACTTAATCATATCTATGCTCAATCTGTTTTCAATGCATACGGATTAGGATTGTCAAAAAGCGCGCATCACACAGCAACTTCTGGCGCGGGGAGTATTGGTTTAGTCCCAACTTTTCATCCAGGTGTTTCATTGGATAATCCTGCAACATGGCCAGGTTTAAAATTTACATTTATAAGCGGTTCTTACAATAGTAGTAGTGTAGGTTTAGAAAACAGAAATAATGTCACATACGGGAATGGGTTGAACAAAATTCAGTTTGTCGTTCCAATACAGGACCGCTATGCTATAGGATTTTCACTCAAACTAGAAAATAATCATAATTCATATTTTAAAACTGATTCGTCGACTTTTGATTTTCAGGGAAAAAATTTAATTACAAATAAAGAATTTCGCTCTGGTGGAGGTTTATTGGCTGGGTCATTTGGGGTTTCTTTCCCAATGAATGAAAAAATGGGTTTGGGTTTTTCTCTAGATCGTTTATTTGGTTCTTCCAGGGATGAACATTCATTAGTCTTAAACGATATTCATTACCGTTTGTTTAATGTTCGTACTTATAGTGGAACTGTAATGAATTTAAATTTTGCTGGTAACTTTTATAATGATAATAATTTAATAGTGTTAGCTTTTGCGCGTATTAGTATGACTGGGAAACCAGTTTCAGGGGCATTGTATAAATTTGATTTATTTGAAGATAGAAATGATAATTATACTTTTGATAGAGATGATTATCCTGCCGATGTAAACGTTGACACTATTGAAGTATCTGATATTTATGCACCTAACAGTTTTAGTTTCGGATTAAATGCAGGATTTAGAAATGATTTAAATATCTTTGGAGAATTTCAAATATGGAATGATGAGGCCTCCAGTGCAAATTATGAAAGTATATACATGGATCAAATTGGATCAAGAACCCATTTTGGGGGTGGGATTGTTAAATTTGGCAATATTAGCGCCAGAGCATGGCTAGACAAATTAACATTTCGATTAGGTGCTTTTAAAGAATCTTACGGTTTAAAATATAGTGGAGAAACAATCAATGAGAATGGAATTACAATGGGAATTGGATTTAAATTTGCTGATACCGGAAATCAGATAGATTTTTCTTATCGTACTGGATCCAGATTCATTAATAGTAATTATAAGGAATTAGTTAAAGAATTTAATATAGGTCTTAGCCTGGGGGATGTTTGGTTTCTTAGAAGGAGAGCAAAACAATGATTCAAAAGATGTTTATTCAAAAATTATTAATGTTGGGCGTTGTGGCAATTTTTATGACCATGTGTGTTCCGCCAGAACAGTCTGACGCCGATACGGATGCAGCTGAATTTGCACGTCTTGATTCAATCCGTCAAGTTCGCTGTCCTCGTATATTTAGTAGTGCGGCTGAATTCTATAAAAATCGTGATTGGGAAGCTACGGTCCGTGCCTATGATGAATTAACAGATTTAGGGTGTGATCGAGAAGAGCCACAAGAAGTATATCTTTATTATGCTATTGCTTATGAGTATATGGGAAAATATGATAGCTCTGAGATAGTACTTTTAAAAGGACTATCATTGCTAAAAGATGATATTAAACTAAGCTCAAGATTAGTTTATTCTTATGAAAAGCAAGGCAAGATTGAACTTCAAATAAATGAATTAGAAAAGTTAGCATATGATCTAGCTCCTGAAGATCCTAAGATTAAAATTGATCTAGCAAAGCTTTACGGTGAACAGGAAAGATATGATGATCAGATTGCGATTCTGAAGGATCTATTAGAACTGCAACCAAATAATGAGGGAGCTCAAAGTGATTTGGCATATGCTTATGATTTAAGTGGGCGTGATCCACTGGATGTTTATAAAAATAGATTTGAAAAAAATCCTGATAATATATCATACGGATTAGATTACGCTGATAAATTAATTGCTGCAGACCGACCTGATGCTGCAGCAGATGTATTAGAAAAAGTTGTCGCAGAGGATCCTAGTAGCAAAATTGCATTACGGAAACTAGGTCAAGCCTATGATATAGCGGATAAATTATTTGCTGCTGCAAAAACTTATGAACGATTATTTCGTCTTGACCCAAGAGATTTTCGCATGGCTGTGAAAATTGCAGAAGTATATGTGGAGAATCAAGATTATAGCTCTGCATATGATTGGGCGGATAAAGCTGTGGATATATCAGGAGAAGGAGAAGCTATAGGAGCAAAGGGGAATGTTTATTATAAAGGTTTTCAAGCTTGCCGTTCAATTGATATTTCAACTGATGACCGAATTGTGGCTACATTGGCATATCAATTATTTGATGATGCTGAATCAAAAGGATATTCAAGATACAGTCGATCAAAAGAATGGCTAAAAGAAAATGAAGTTCTTTTTGGGAAAGCTCAGTGGTTTATGATGGATGCAGATGTTAAAAACCGTGGATATATTAAAGCTGATGACGAATGTTACAAATGGGTATCAGAGCGGCTGGATAAGGGAAAGGGATGGTAAAGTAAAAAGTGCCATTCAACAAAACGGCTTTTACCTTTTTACAAAACACTGATTCTGAATTATATGAAACCTTGATGCGCGAAATTTCCAGGGAATCTAATACCTTGGAGTTGATCGCATCGGAAAATTTTGTTAGTTATGCTGTCCTTGAAATGGCTGGTGGTGTCATGACGAATAAGTATGCTGAAGGATACCCCGGTGCACGATATTATGGTGGTTGTGAGCATGTGGATGAAGCTGAAAACTTAGCACGAGAACGTGCAAAAAAATTATTTAATTGTGAATACGCCAATGTGCAGCCACACTCAGGATCACAAGCAAATATGGCGGCATTGATGACATTTGTCAATGTAGGCGATACCATTATGGGCCTAGATCTCGCACATGGTGGACATTTAACTCATGGTAGTCCCGTCAATTTTTCTGGTAAACTATATAATGTAGTATCTTATCATGTCAGCAAGGATACTGGCAGGGTTAATTTTGACGAAGTTCAGAAATTTGCTAAAAAACATAAGCCGAAACTCATTATCTGTGGTGGTAGTGCATATCCAAGATTTATTGAATTTGAGAAATTTCATGAAATTTCTAGAGAAAATGGTGCCTACCTAATGGCTGATATTGCACATCCAGCTGGATTAGTGGCAACTGGGATTCATCCTTCTCCAATGCCATACTGTGATGTTATTACAACAACTACCCACAAAACACTGAGAGGTCCAAGGGGTGGCATGATTATGCTAGGTAAAGATGCAAAGAATCCATGGGATATTAAAGCACCCAAATCTGGTCGAATAAAAATGGTATCGGAATTACTGGATTCTATGGTGATGCCTGGCATACAAGGTGGGCCTTTAATGCATATTATCGCTGCAAAAGCAGTAGCATTTGGTGAGGCCATGAAATCGGAATTCAAATCTTATACGCAACAAATTGTAAATAATGCCAAGACTATGGCAGATAAGTTACTAACAAGAGATTATAAACTTGTTTCCGGAGGAACGGATACACATGTGATTCTTATCGATTTAACAAATAAAGGCGTTAGCGGAAAAGCAGCGGAAAAAGCTCTTGAGAAGGCAGGAATCACAGTTAATAAAAATATGGTTCCATTTGATCAGCGAAGTCCTTTTATTACAAGTGGTATACGCGTGGGGACACCCGCTATTACGACACGTGGCATGGCTGAAAATGAAATGAATCAAATTGTGGATAAAATTGATCAAGTTATCTCGGATATTGATAATGAAATCACTATCAACCGGGTGAAAATGGAAGTTAAATCTCTATGTGAATCTTTCCCATTATATCGTGAACTACACGATTAAAATTTCGTATCTATCTCCAAATTTTTTCCCCAAATTACTATTTAGCCTAATTTTAATTGCTGGACTGGGATGCAGTCCCCAGCTTGTGGTACTTCAGCAAAAACCTGAATGGGCCAAAGGCGGCTTTAATTATTATGTTCAGGGAATAGAAAAGAAACTTGCGAAAAACCCCAATGATCCTGAATTGCTTCAGAAAGGATGCGAGGCCTGGACAAAGTATACTTATGGGTTTATCATGGAAGAAGCTGATCGGCTCATTATGGAAGACTATAATGGTGGTAAACAACTTTATGAAGAGGCGCACCTTAATTTTTCAAAAGCGGTTGAATACGGAAATCAATCTTTAACAGTAAAAATCGATCAATATGAAAATTGGATATCTGGTAAATCGGATACACAGGTGAAATTTGAAGAAGAAGATATTCCAAATCTATTTTGGACAGCAGCAGCTTATGGTGGTGCCATTAAATCCAGTCGTGGAAATCCGGAATGGGTGATTCTATTACCCAGAGTTGGATATTTGCTTGAAGCGGCATTAGATATTGATTCAGACTGGAATAAGGGTGCTTTGTATAGTGTTATGATATCTTATACCATTAGTCGGCATGATGCACCGGTTAATAAAGAAGAAATCGCCCGAAATTACTTTGAAAAAGCGGTTAAATCATCTAATGGGCAAGACTTAGGACCATATGTAACGATGGCGGAAAGTGTATCGATTTCTACGCAAAACAGGAATGAATTCACGAATTTACTATATAAAGCATTAAATATTGATACTAAGGCTGACGATGATTTACGTTTGACGAATCATATCAACCGAAATCGAGCCCAATGGCTCCTAGATAACATTGATGAATTTTTTTATTAATCTCAAACGACTATGAATCGACTTATTGCCATATTGCTTATTTGTTTATCCGTTCAATTTTTATGGGCAAAAAAAATTGTTATCAAAATGGCAACTTTGGCCCCTGAAGGAACTGAATGGCATGGAATATTGGTTGATTTAGGACAGCAGTGGACTGACGCTACCAATGGTGAAATCCGTTTACGAATTTATCCCGGAGGTATTGTTGGTGATGAACCTGACATGATTCGCAAAATGCGAATTGGCCAAATTCATGGAGCTGCTATTACCAATGAAGGGATGACTGAGTTAAATCCATATTTTACCGCATTCTACATGCCTATGCTGTACCAATCATATGAGGAGGTCGATTTTGTTCGTGAACGACTCAATGATGATTTATTTTCCATTACGGAAGAAAATGGATTTAAAATATTGACCATGGTTGATGTAGGATGGGCTTATTGGTTTTCAACCGAGCCGGTATATACTCCTGAGGACCTTAAAAGTACAAAAATATTTATATGGGCAGGGGATTACAAATCCACTTTACTATATGAAAAACACGGATATCAGCCCGTACCGTTGGCAATGACTGATGTTCTATCTGGCCTGCAGACGGGATTAATTACATCTATTGGGTTTAATCCCATGTATACATTATCCCAACAAATATTTGGTATAGCTGATAATATGCTAAATATGAAATGGGGAAATTTGACCGCTGCTATAATTATCGATCTACGAACCTGGAAACGTATTAAACCCAATCACCAGGAGGCTATGGAAAAAATTGCTAGAAAAATTGGTAATGGCTTTCAAAATAAGAACAGGCATGAAACAGATAAGGCGGTACAGGTGATGCAAGAATATGGTCTAAAAGTAAATACCCCAACGGCTGATCAAGTGCATGAATGGGAAGCGCTTATCCAAGGAATGTATCCAGATATCAGAGGATCACTTATTGATGAAAAAGCTTTTGATAGATTGATGGAAATCAAAAAAGAAATGGGTTCCCGTTAAAACTATTTTTCCTCCCCTTGAGATATTTTAATATCAGAACTATTGAAAAATATTTTACTTTAATCGTCTTTATTTCTCTTGTATTTCTACCGGCTTCTGAAGTGATTACAAGGTTTTTTGGTACAACCGGTGTAGCAGCATCCTCTGTTCTTGTACAGCATTTTACTTTATGGATTGGTTTTGCCGGTGCAGTTATTGCTGCCCGGAGAAATAAACTATTATCTCTCACAACAGAACCCCTATTTGAAACAGAATCTAAGATAAACTGGTTCAATTTTATTGGAAAAGTAACCACCATTTTTATTGTTTTGGCACTGGCCTATGGTAGTTGGGAATTGGTCAAAATAGAAATGGATTACCCTGTAGACATTGCTCCTCTATTACCACGGTGGGCTGCACAAATTGTTATGCCGGTAGGATTTTTACTTATTGCAATTCACCTTTTGATTAATGGTTATGCAAGTTGGAAAAATCGTATCATTTTGTTATTTGGAATCACTTCCATTTTTCTTTTAACTCATTATTTTGACCCTTTACAGGAATCAATGTTTTTTATGTGGATTGTTATTTTTTTCATTTTCTTTTCACTTATTAAAGGCGCACCAATTTTTATAGGACTGGGTGGTTTGGCTATTCTTTTTTTCTGGCGTGACTGGACACCGCTTTCTGCCATTTCAGCGGAAACATATCGAATTGTTGTTTCGCCTACATTACCAACGATTCCGCTATTTACACTGGCAGGTTATATTTTAGCTGAAAGTAAAGCCTCTGAAAGACTTGTTAAATTATTTCGTTCACTTTTCGGTTGGATTCCAGGAGGAACGCCAGTTGTTCTCGTATTGTTGTGTGGTTTTTTCACAGCATTGACTGGTGGATCAGGTGTAACAATTCTAGCTTTAGGCGGACTTTTATTTCCATTATTAGTAAAAGAGGGTTATTCGAAACATTTTTCGCTTGGCTTAATCACTGTATCTGGTTCCTTAGGATTATTATTTCCACCTAGTCTACCTTTGATTATTTATGGTGTTACTGCGGCTGTTTCCATCAAAGCTATTTTTTTAGGAGGAATTATCCCTGGGTTTATAAGGGTGGTCATGGTTGGTGGTTGGGCTGTGTGGCAAGGGAAAGTGCAGCAAGTGAAAAGACATAAACTAGATTTTAATGAAATAAAAAAATCAATCTTGGAATCAAAGTGGGAAGCCGTAATTCCGTTATTTATTTTATTTGGCATCTTTGGTGGATTTACGACACTTGTTGAAACGGCAGCAATGACAGCGGTTTATGTATTTATTGTAGAAGTGTTTTTCTATAAAGATTTGAATTGGCAAGGCATGAAAAAGGTGATTCTGGATTGTTCAACCTTAATTGGCGGAGTATTAATCATTTTAGGTGTTGCCATGGGCCTTACAAGTTATTTAGTAGATGCCCAGATTCCATTAAAACTTCTGGCATGGGTTAAGACAGCCATTGACTCAAAAATTGTTTTTCTATTATTATTAAATTTGTTTCTTCTGGCGGTAGGGTGTATGATGGATATTTTTTCGGCAATTATTATTGTAGTTCCATTAATCACACCATTAGGTGCTTATTTTGGAATTGACCCTGTTCATTTAGCAATTATTTTTATTGCAAATCTTGAATTAGGATTTTTAACCCCTCCAGTGGGTATGAATCTCTTTTTATCTGCCTATCGTTTCGAAGAAGATATGCCAACTATTTATAAATCTACTCTTCCATTTTTTTTGGTAATGCTGCTTAGTGTATTCGCCATAACATATATCCCAATTTTATCCACATGGCCAGGAAATTAAAAAATATGACAAGTTCTTGCCTGATTCGTTAGGAACAGGGTAATTTCAATAAAATAACAGGAGCGCACATAAAACATCGCTAACGGTTGAATCGTTTCACTCATTATTAAACATTATGCCCTAGATCAGGGTAAAGGACTTCAATATGAAACGGATATATTCAATTGTGGTGGCGCTTCTGCTTATTAGCGGTCCGTCCCTCAATGCACAAAGTGAAGCAGGTGCAATATTCCTGCTAATTTCCCCTGGCGCACGTGCTGGTGGCATGGGAGAAGCTCAGGTTGCTGTAGCCAATGATGCTTTTGCCAGTTACTGGAACCCAGCGGGACTCGCTTTCCAGGATGGTTCTGAAATTGCCTTCATGCATGTAAATTGGCTTCCAAATTTAGCCGACGACCTCTATTATGAATTTTTAGGATTTAGGCGATATTTTCCCAATTTAGGCACCTTAGGAGGTCATTTAATTTATCTTAATCTTGGTGAACAGGTTCGGATGGACGAATACGCTCAATACCAGGGAAAATTTACTTCTTATATGATGGCAACGGCATTCTCTTACAGTACAAAACTTTCATCAACCTCATCTTTCGGAATGAATGCCAAAATATCCTATCAACATTTAGTTGAAATAGGAACTGGGTCCGAAAAAGGTAAGGGAACTTCTACCGATTTTGGTTTTGATTTAGGATATATGAAAAAAGGATTTTTGACGCCAAGGATGGATCTAGGAGTCACAATGACAAATATTGGGCCAAAAGTTTCATTCATTGATCCTGACCAGGCAGATCCACAGCCTACAAATCTGACCTTTGGTTTGGCATATGAAGTATTTAAAAATGATTATAATAGCATAAAAGTAGTATATGATGTTGATAAACTATTGGTGGCTTCGTATCCAGACATGGATTGGGATGGCGATGGTATTATTGGCGGATATAATCGAGATGGAAAGGAAAGCACAAAAAGTTCTGATTATAACAGAAATGGCAAGGTGGAGGTCGCACATAAAGATCCTATTTTTAAGGCAATTTTCACATCTTGGGTAGATGATTGGCTACTTGGTGGTGATATCGATCGAGCACCAGCAGGAGAAGAACCGGATCGAAAAATTGGGGGTTGGGAATGGACCGGTGATGCCAACGCTAATGGTAAGCGAGATGCAGAAGAAATGGTTAAAACAGTTAATGTCAATTTCGGTGATGATCATTGGGGCATTTACAATGAGTGGGGGCAAAAAGAAGTAGGTTCTGCTGATGACCGTACTATTCAGGATGAATTGGATAAATTAGTTCATAATTTTGGTATGGAATATTGGTATTCGACCTATTTTGCATTAAGAACTGGTTATTACTATGATAAAACGGGTAAAATTTCTAACCCAACCTTTGGTGTGGGTTTGCGTTTTTCTAACTACGGATTTGATTTTGGATATACATCTGGAGAACCTGGTCATCCTTTGACCAATACAATGCGGTTCTCCTTAAATATTCAGTTTTAATCTGAATTACATATGAGTAGAGCCATCATTTGCAGATGGGCAGTCTCCTTTCTGTTTTCCGCCTTTTTATCTCTTAACGCCAATATACTAGGTGACCTGAAGATTGCGGTTATTCGTATTTCTTTTCCTACTGGTACATATTCTGGCGTAACTGGTAATGGTGATTATTTATATGAAAAACAAACTATAGAGTGTGGTGATTATACAATTGACCAACCTCCTCACGATAAAAACTATTTCGAGTCTCACCTTGCAGCAGTTAATAATTACTTCCGAAGCGTTTCCTACGAAAAATTTGGATTAGATATGGTTAACTCGACTTTATATCCTCAAAAGAATCAGTCAAGTTATGTGATCCAAAAACCTATTAATTATTACCATGAATTAGGTAAAGAGGATGTGCACGAAAAACGAATCACTGAACTTTTAAATGAGGCGTTATTAGCAGCATATGACCATGATCAGATAGATTTCAGTAAGTATGATTTGCTTGCTGTTATCCATCCAGGTGTAGGTCAAGATTTTAAATTACCTTTTTTAGATCCAACTCCAGAAGATATTCCATCAACTTACGTAGATAAAGATATGGTTAATACTTACCTAGGAGGGCCAATATCCATAGGCGGTACCACTATTTCCCATGGGATTATTCTTCCAGAAACTCAAAACCATCTTTTGTATGATGAATCCCTTTTTAATCAATTGTCCAGCCCATGCGATATACAATACAGTTTGACTGGCACAATGGCTATGATGATTGGATTTGCTGTAGGCCTACCGCCATTATGGGATTTGGAATCAGGTCAGTCAGGTGTAGGTATTTTTAGTTTAATGGACCAAGGATCAAACAATGGAAGAGGTATAATTCCGGCACCGCCAGATGCTTGGACAAGAATTAATGCTGGCTGGGAATTACCAACTGATATCAATTATAATGTACTTGTGCAGCTCGATAGTAGAAGCGCCAATCAGATTGCAAAAATTTTCATAGGTGAAGATGAATATTTTTTAGTGGAAAATCGAAATAACTGGATTCGGGATGGAGTTAGCCTGGATTCGGCCCGATATGCCGTTTGGGAAAAAACTGCCCAATATCCACCATTAATTAATATCCTTATAGATTCTGTAGGTGTGAAAAAAAATGAATATGGTGTTATTACGGATATACCCAATTATGATATGGGCTTGCCTGGTTCTGGATTGCTAATCTGGCATATTGATGAAAAGAAAATTCGTGAGGGGATGGATTCATTTTCTATTAATGCCAATCGAATGCACCGAGGGGTGGATCTTGAGGAAGCCGATGGTGCCCAGGATATTGGGTATATATCGAATTTATTAACAGACCCTTCATCCGGCTATTGGGGGGATATGTGGTTTGCTGAAAACCAGGAATACTACCGGGCCAATGCAGACGGGAATATGAATTTTTCATTTTTTACCTATCCCAATACAAAATCTAATGCCGGTGCCAATACAGGTATTAATATGATTTGGACTTTGTAGGTGAAGGTGATTCTCTTTGGTGGGCTGATGATCTGGATAATATAAATGCATTCTACAAAAAAACTGGTGATAATCTGCAAGTATGTGTGGCACAGAATACAAATCCAACTGCTTTAGCAACTGTAAGAAAAGTTGGCGATAATCAGATTTTTGAATGGTTTGAATATGATAAAACTCAAGGAAGTTTTAAAAGTCAGTGGGAAAATATAAAAAAGAATACATTATCTGTAGAATTACTTAAAGCGGATGGTGCAGAGAAAAGAATTGTTTTTAAGGATGATACACTCTACTTACAAATAGATGAAAATTCTGTTGAATCTTTTGAAGGCGAGATGTCACAGTTTGCTTATGAGTCTAACCAGATGGGAAATGTATTTTTGCATCATGATCGATTAGTCCAAGGATCAACAAATCATTATGGAGAATTTGAATCTGTTTCACTTATAGATCTTGAAAGCGACGGTTTTATTGATATCATAGCAACTGATCAAAATGGTACAATCCATGCATTTGATCTAAATTTTTATTATAAAAATGGTTTTCCAATCAAAGCCAATGTAATTGGGTCGGTATTAGGTATTGATTTAATTGAAGATGATAAAGCAGAATTGATTTATCAAACATCAAATGGAATTATTACAATTTTAGACCATCAAGGTATTGAGCAAGATCGTATTTCTACAGGTTATAAATTGATGGGGTTGGGAACTTATGAAAGTAGCAATGCAATCATTACAACCAACCAAGTTATTAAATATAAAAAAGATACATACGGTTTAGAGAATGATTGGAAATACGTATACTCGTCTCCTGATCACTCTCGATACACTTCAATTCCAAAAGTATCTTCTAAATACAACTCCTATCTACTTAATAATGAATTATCTTACGCTTATCCTAATCCGAGTTACGGGAAAAAGATAATTTTTAGAATTCAAGTTGGTGTGGCGGAATCAATAGATATTAATATTTTTGATCTGGCAGGATTTCCAATTGAATCAAAAAGTATAAGAATAAAAGAAACGTTTCCTCACCAGAATGATAATGACTCCTATATGAGTGTTTTTGAAATGCCTTGGGATGTATCTAATATTGAATCTGGTATTTATTTTGCGAGAGTGGTGGTAAGCAATGAAGAAAAATCCGAAGAAGAAATCATCAAGGTGGGTGTTATTAAATGAAATTAATTCATTTTGTTTTATGGATGTCCTTTATTGTTGGGCAAGTACAATATAACCATCCAGAACTGGATTGGCAGTCTATTGAAACTGATCATTTCCGGATCCATTATTATTCGCAGACTGAACAGTCTGCCCGAGAAGGGGCCTATATTGCAGAGCTTATTTATCCCTATGTTACAAATTTTTATCAATATGAACCTTTTGATAAAACAGACATTGTTTTTACAGATACAGATGATATATCCAATGGTGCTGCCTATTTCTATGATAATAAGATTGTTATCTGGACAAGCCCTTTAGACTATGAACTGCGCGGGTCTCATCGATGGCTTCAGAATGTGATTACACATGAGTTCACTCATATAGTATCTATCCAGCGTGCTCAAAAGTTTGGGAAATCTATACCCGGCGGTTATTTACAATGGATTGGATATGAAAAAGAAAAACGCCCTGACGTACTCTATGGCTATCCTAATACACTTGTTAGTTATCCAATCCCGGGAACTTCAATACCACCTTGGCTTGCAGAGGGCGTGGGTCAATTTATGTATCCAGGTGCTGACTGGGATAATTGGGATTCCATCCGTGATATGATCTTACGAGATCGCATTCTAAAAGGGAATATGCTTTCATGGGCAGAAATGAACACCTTTGGCAAAAGCGGAATAGGCAATGAATCAGTTTACAATGCTGGATTTGCCCTTTCCCGGTACCTCTCACTGAAATATGGTCCAGAGTCTCTGGAGCTAATCATGGCATCTCTTAGTAAGCCAATGAATTATTCTATCAACACTGCCATGCAAAATGTCACAGGAAAAGATGGCCAAACCGTCTATGATGAATTTGTGAACATTGAGGACGAAGGTACAGCGAATCTATTTCCAACTTGGAATAAAGAAGGGACAAAAATCGCTTACATTTCCAATCAAGATCACGATTATTTTGGTAGCACAGATTTATTCATTTATGATATGACGGATGGATCAGTAAATAATATCGTTGAAGGAGTATATTCAAAGCCAACTTGGCATGGGGGTAATATTATCTATTCCAAAAAGGCAAAAACGCCTAACAAATTCGGATCTAAATATTATGACCTATTCGAAATGGATCTTTTAAATCAAAAAGAATATCGAATCACTGAGGATGCACGGGCTTTCTCACCAGTAGTTGGTTCAGACAGTACTATTTATTATTTAGCTACTGATGATGGTACTCAAAACATTTTTAAGATTGATCTCAAAAGTAATTCAACGGAGCAATTGACTAAATTTAAAGATCGTGAAATTATTGGTGGTTTAAACTATGATTCCATGAATAACCGATTGATCTATGACATAACAATGAACCATTTCAAGGATATTTATTATTTGAATTTCTCCGATAGCACCAGCGGAAGTGTTACAAATAATGCCTTATGGGATGAACGTCAAGCGGATATAACCTCAGCAGGAATAGTTTACAGTGATGATCGTTCCGGCATTTTTAATCTATATTATATCGGCAAAGATAAACAAGGGTATGTGACTAATGTCACTGGAGGTGCATTTATGCCGGATATCCATGAAAGTGGTAAGGTTGCTTATGCTTTATATGAAAATGGCGGATATAAAATTGCTATCTTAGATTCTCTTGAAATTGTGGAAGATACTCATGTAGGATATACACCCTTGTATTTTCAGCGAAATAAAGATCTTTCTCCTGCCATCACAGAAAAAAAACAATCAATATCCAAAAAATATCAGGATCATTTTCCGCCCATGTTTGCGATGCCAAGGATTACCATGGATTATGGCACCTTTAAGCCAGGTATATACTTTTATTCTTCTGAAATATTGGATAAAGCATCTCTTATAGGTGGCGCATCTATTAATAGCTCACAAGATTTAGATTTATTTTTTTTATTTGAGTATAAGCATCTGTATCCCACTATATTTTTCGAGACATTCTACCTCAGTAGAAATATTGAAGAGAGGAGTTCTTATTCAGTTTATAATCTTGATAATAATTTGAAATTTAAAATAATTGAATTTCGTGGGGGTATTCGGATTCCATTTTATGGGTCAAAGTTTGAGTTATATGGAAGCTGGTCACAGTATCGTGCATCAATCAAAGAAAATGTTATCGGTAAACCAAAATTACAATCTGGAATCGGATATGATTATTTCCGTGGAAAAGAAACAGGAATAAATTGGTCGC
>LUMJ01000322.1_pt1 | contig 42267 bp, 40 predicted proteins | sample 729631 | NCBI WGS metagenome assembly LUMJ01 (sample SAMN03860266, study PRJNA289734) | marine metagenome | biome: seawater column; feature: ocean; material: water; isolation source: Red Sea water column Station 22 - depth 500m | place: Saudi Arabia: Red Sea | collected 2011-10-15 | depth 500 m
AATCTAGAGGATTGGAACTCAGTAAACTATTATCCGAAAAGTATCCTAAAAATTATGATTATCATGTGCATTATGCATATAGCCTTATCCAGACTGGGGACTTAAAACAAGCTAAAGTGGAATTGAATAAGCTAAATCACAAATTGACCGAATTGGGTCCCCGTCATCGCAAACTGTATACAGCAAATTTAAATTATTTGTGGGAACATTATTTCTTCTTAAAAGGGGAGGATCAAAAGGCCATGGGATTTCTGCAAAAATGTATCGATTTATACCATGCTGAATTGGATGCCTTTTTAGGTAATGCTCACCTTTTGCAGGGTATGATTCTAGATAAGCGGAAAGACAGGATGGGGGCCGTCATTTCCTATAACAAATGTATAGAATTAGATAACCACACTCAGGCGATCTTATTAGCAAAGCAATATTTGAATGAACCATTTCAAGGCTAGAGCGTTGTAATTTTTCTACTATCAAACCATGATTACACGTAGAAAAACAAGGCAGGTAAAAGTTGGTGATTTGCTGGTGGGCGGCGATGCAGCTATATCTGTACAGTCCATGACTACCACCAAAACGCATGATTTAAAGGCAACGTTGAAAGAAGTAGATCGCTTAGAAGAAGCAGGGTGTCAGATCATACGCATAACCGTTCCCGATCAAAAAGCCGCTGATGCACTTTATAAAATTAAAAAACATATGACTGTTCCGTTGGTAGCCGATATTCATTTCAATTATCGCATGGCCTTAGAAGCGGTAGATGCTGGCGCAGATAAAATTCGCATCAACCCTGGTAATATTGGTGGAAAAAAACGAGTAAAAGAAGTCCTAGAAAAAGTGAAAGGCGCTAATCTCCCTATCCGTATCGGAGTGAATGCCGGCAGTTTAGAAAAAGATCTTATTGAAAAATATGGTTATCCAACTCCCGAAGCCATGGTAGAAAGTGCCATTCGACATATAGATATTTGCAAAGAACATGACTTTGAGGAAATTATTGTATCACTTAAAGCTTCGGACGTCAACCTTATGATGGCTGCTTACGAATTGTTTTCGCAGCAGTATGATTATCCTCTCCATTTAGGTGTCACAGAGGCAGGGCCAACCAAATCTGGCACAGTAAAATCCTCTGTAGGTATCGGTACGCTTTTGGCCAAAGGAATTGGTGACACGATACGAGTCAGTCTCACCGATGATCCGGTTGAAGAAGTACGTGTTGGATTTGAAATATTAAAATCACTGGCTTTAGCCAGTAAAGGTGTAACTATCGTAGCCTGTCCAACCTGTGGACGTTTAGAGGTCGATTTATTTAAAATTGCAGGTGAAATGGAGGAAAAGCTACAAGATGTTAAAACTCCCATGACAGTCGCCCTAATGGGCTGTGCGGTGAATGGCCCAGGAGAAGCAACTCACACGGATCTAGGAATCGCCTTTGGTAAAGGTGCCGGACATTTGTATTATCAGGGTGAAAATCGTGGTAAGGTTTCGGAAAATGAGGCCATATCTAAGTTAGAAGAAATGATCTCTGAATTCGAAACAAAACAGCAAGAAGAATAGCATGAAATTTGTTTTAACCATACTTTGCACATTATCACTTATTCTAGCACAGCAGAAAAAGGTTGATCCGGCGCCTAATGCGATTGCTGTATATTGGAAGACGCTGGATCCTCAGGAAAAGGAAATATTTTTATTCTCCTATCTCACCCAAGTATATGATACGCATCAGGAAATGATTAAAAATTTGGGTTATGGAGAGGTAACCACCTGGTACTTTGATCATAAAGCCGAATTAGTGTATGGCATATTTGATCAGATTGATCAATCAGGAATGCAGGAATTCATTGGATGGATCGATGAGTATTACCGAAATCAAGAATTTTCAGGTAATGCATTTGATGATGCGCTTTCCTTTGCTTTTCGATTTCAACAGGCTGCAGGGGAAACTATCTGGGAGAAGTATGAAAACTTAAAATATGGAAAGATTAAGCCACAAAAGTAATGTCTATTTACCGCCCAAAGTTTATTAACGAGTGGCGCGATATAAAAAGAGAAGGAGGTTATAAACTACTCCTGAAAAAAAAAGGTTGGCAAGTTATTGTGGCCTTTTTCCTTTTTTATCTCATCCGCGATTCTATTCTTTATATCATTATACCTTACATTATACTTCGTGAGGGGGGTTGTTTTTAGAATCTGGTAACTGTTTTGATCCAATGCCATAATATTGGATTTTAGTTGTGATTAGATTATAATTTCCCTGCAATCAACTTGTTGGGCTCATGAAAACCGAACAATTAAAGAAACTCCCTCAAGCGGTAGCACTTTTGGACCGCCTAAAAGCCATAAACCCAGGTTATGATATTGAAATTATAGAGCCTAAAAAACGCTGGCCGGATATTGAAACACGCAAGTTACCTAAAGTTATGGATATCATTAAACAACACCATAATGTATCCATAGACGGTCTTGGTAGAGATATTGGGCTTAAGGCATTTGTTGACCGAAGTAGGGATGCGGATCTATGGATTCATATATTGGATGAAAATGGGAAACTAATTGGTTTCTCTATCAATGAAGTGTATGATTTTCAAGATAAATTAATCAATTTTTTTCGTGTTACCATTTTTAGTAAGGCCCTTCAAAAACATGGCATATATGCTTTAATGAATAAATTAAAACTGGCAATTATTTCAGCAGATATTCTTCTGGTGCGGACCCAGAATCCTATCGTTTATAAATACTTTACACAAATGTGTGAGCTAAAAAGATTGAAAGTATCTCCAACGGCAAACTATATAGATCCAGCATCTTTGGATATTGCACGTCAAATTCTTCCTCAAGTAGATGATTTTTCTGTTGAGCGCGGTGTATTAAAAAGAGAAGCACTTAAAGGTACGCCGAAACCTCCCGAAGAATATGCTCCTATCTGGGATCGGATGGATATTTACAATGGAGATGTAGTTGTCATTATTGGATATACGGAATAATTAATTATTATTCATAAGAAACAAATAAAAATAAGAACAAATGCAATAATTCAATGATGAATTTGAAAGGTTTAGTATAATGAAAAATATTACCAATGTTACCATAATTTTTGTCTCAATGATATTATTTATAGTAATTCGTTTTTCATCTTTATTGGCTCAAAACACTAATAATTATGAAGATTTGCATGCGCTTTTTTTTGAATGGAGAAAGTTTGAAAACCCACCATTATTAGATGGAGCTCCAAATTATACAAAGTCACAGTTCAGAAAGAGGCAAAAAACATTTAAACTGCTTGAAAAAAAACTATCTGAGATTGATACTAGTAGATGGTCGCAAACTCAAAAAGTAGACTGGCAACTCTTACGAGCCGAAATGAATGGATATGATTTTAATCGGAGGATTCTTAGATCATGGGAAAGAGATCCGGCATTTTATCAAACAATTTGGATGTATCAAAGTGATGTTCCGGCACATGAAGGCCCTGTAAATCATGCCTTACTTGAATATTGGCAATATTCATTTCCACTCAAAGGAAAAGCCAAAACTAAATTCTTAAATGAATTAAAAGTTATCCCTTCGTTATTAAAACAAGCGCAAAAGAATCTTACCGGTAATGCGAGAGATCTATGGGTTGCTGGTATTAGAAATATTCGCGATCAAAAACAAAATCTAGATGTAATTGAAAAAACTCTACTAAAACATCATGATTCAAGGAAAGAAGCCGCTCTATTTGAATCGTTGGTTAAAGCAAAAACTGCTAATGAAAATTTTATTAAATGGTTAGAAAAAGAATCGCCCAAAAAAAATGGTTCGTCTGGTATAGGAAAAGATAATTATACATGGTATCAAAAGAATGTTCATCTGGTCCCTTTAACTTGGGAAGAAGAGGTTCAACTACTTCAAAGAGAATTGGATCGTGCATGGTCCTCATTAAAATTAGAAGAGCACAGAAATAAAGACCTTCCGCCAATGAAATCAGCTGATACTCCTGAAGAATTTGCTGAACTGACTGCTAAGGCAGTGAATAAAATGATGGATTTTCTTGAAAAAAATGATGTGATGTATATAAAACCAAATATGAAACCCGCTTTGCAGGAACATATGGGTAAGTTTGTACCTAAGGATGAACGCAATTTTTTTTCAATAGGTATGCATTTTGATCCCCTTCCTTTATATTCTCATTTTTATCATTGGTTTGATTTAGCACAGGTTAGAGATGAACCTCATTTAAATCCAATTCGAAGGCTATCACCATTGTATAATATGTACGATTCAAAAAATGAGGGTATTGCAACTGCTGTCGAAGAGATGTTTATGCATGCTGGCTTATATGAAAAGAGCCCTCGTTCAAGAGAAATTGTTTGGATTATGTTAGCTCAGCGAGCTGCCCGAGGTTTAGGGTCATTATATGCTCATGCAAATATAATGACAATGGCTGAGGCAAGTCAGGTGCATGTAAAATGGACACCTAGAGGTTGGATGGAGAGAGAACCTCACCTTTTAGAGTTTGAACAGCACCTTTATTTAAGACAACCTGGTTATGGAACTTGTTATGTTACTGGAAAATATCTCATTGAGAACCTTATGGCTCAATATGCAGAAAAATTGGAAACAGAAGGAAAACCATTCGTACTTAAGGATTTTTTAAATCGGTTCAACAATGCAGGGAATATACCAGTAGAACTGATTCGTCAGGAAATGATAGGAAACTGATTTTGTGGATGCAATAAAATAATTATTAATCTAAAATGCTGCTTTTTTAATAAAGAATAGCATATGCTGGCGGGGTAATGCTTTAAATGATCGATTTAATTCAAAACCTGAATTTTTCATCTCTTTTCGAATTTGATTAATGCTCATTTTATGTAGTGGTTTTATCATAACCTTTGGGTCTTCTTTTCTGTATTCGACTAATACGATATTCCCATTTTGTTTCATAGCTCGGTAGATATCTTGCATTATTTCATAAGGAAATTCTAGTTCGTGATAAACGTCAACCATAATTAGATAATCAATTGATTCTTTTGGTAGATTAGTTATTTTTTCAGCACCCAAAATAAAATTCACATTTGTTATACCTTTACTTTTCATTTTTCGTAGATTGATATCAATCATTTCCCGTTGAATATCTACTGCATATACCAAACTACATAATGGGGCAATCTTTTCAGTAAAATAGCCGCTTCCCGCTCCAAAGTCGGCTACAACATCACTACTATTTAAACCTAGAGCATTGATTACAAGATCTGGACGCTCTTCGATTTCTCTTGATTTGCGGTCAAGCCAAGGGGCTCCCATATGTCCCATTATACTGCTTATTTCCCGACCAAGATATGTTTTACCGGTACCATCTCTACTTGCTTTAACATAGGTGTAGTCTTGTGCTAATAATGAACTGATAAAGACTACTAGGAGCCAGGAATGTTTAATCATTTGATTGCAAAAATTATTTTATATAGGTGATGGGGCGCCAGTCTTGAGTGTATTTTCCTGAGACCTTGATATAATATACACCGGAAGAAACTCTATCTCCCAAGGCACCAATTCCATACCAGCTGAAATTATGATTTCCAGCTGTTAACTTTCCACTATGTAACCGTTTTACCTGTTTTCCGCTTAAATCAATTATATTAATGGAAACAGGAGCTTCTTTCATCATATATACCGAAAATTTCAAACCGCCATTAAAGGGGTTTGGATACGGATTCGCTATTTTGAATTCTATCGGAACATTTGCATTCGTAATACCAGGTTTTCCATCCTGTATCGCTAAGCTATAATCCCAATTGCCACTGAACGTATCCTGACTTACAACGGATAGATGGATTGATTTTAAATCAATAGGATCTATATTAATTGAAGGGCTTGATATGATCATAAATGAATCATCTTTTTTTCTCAGGATTGCGTTCATTTGCAAATCGGATAAAGAACCACTATTATTGATTAAATCAATTAAAACCGGCAATTGGGTAATTACTTGAGTGTATTGACTGGCAAATCGATCCAAACTGGTCGAATATACGGTATCCTGTTTACCGTTTTGAAAACTCACTTTACGAAAAATGGCAGGACCATCTACAGGATAAGCTTCCGCTTCTTCATAGATATAATTGCCCTCCGCAGGCAATGAAGACATGATTTTATTTGCGATAGACATTCCATTTAGCGCATGCTGAAAAGAATATCCCTGTTGATTTAATGAAGCGTCGATAGCTGCATGGCTACCATCCCGTTTGCGACTATCTGATTTTACAGATTCTTCAAATATTATTCTGATAGGTTCTGTACCACCCATATGTTGCTCTATATATTCGAAAAAGATGAATGATCCATACCAATGAAAACCACTTTCATCTAATGCGCGGTCTGGTTGCGCAAACCAATCTTGCATATATTGATAGCAATCATTGATCTCATCATAAATTTCTTCTTCTATCCAAACAGCAGAGGCTTCTAAAACCCAAGGCATTTCCCAGCCGTCGTAACCAAACTGGATGGCATGAAAATATTCATGGGCGGCTGACACTTTGATATTTTCGATTTCTTCCAAAGGGAAGTTCTTATAATTGTTTCGCATGGCCATGTAACTGGTAAATGCATTCATTTCAACAATCAGTTTAGACTGTTCATTATCACCTTTTCCCTGGGCAAAGTCCTCCGGTTGAGTATAGGCGTAATAACGAGAAGGTAATTCACGAACATAAATATCATAATGATCAGAACCGCCTTTATCTAAGTTGCCAGAGTAATAACCATCTCCTGGCGGTCTTATATAGCCTTGTTTTTCATGGAGTTCTTGGGCAACATGGTTAAATATATTGGCCATGGATTCTATATAGTCTGGGATACCACTAGCATCAGCATCAGTTAGTGGTACAGCATGTTGTAAGCCAGTAGTTGTATAATGAAAACGGAAAAAACCACTATCATAGAATTGATCTAAGCCGTTTGCTTCCGGACGGTTGATGCCGATTCTTGAAACAAGGGAAGAACTAAAATTGAAGCCCAGGGTCTCTAATGCAACACGGTCATTTGCGGGCAAATTCATCCCATTTTTGGCAATCTCCAATAAATGAGGTGTCAGATGTCGCTTGCTTACAGATAGGCCTGAGAATGCTGAAATAACAGCTTCTGCCGATTTCTGAGGTATTTCAGCTGATAATAAAAAAGGAAAGAGCAAATATATTGCAATGGACCTATTCATGACCTTTCTGGTGTTTTCGCTTTCTTTTGTTATACAAATAGAAACGAATGAATATGGCCATCAATATGAGGCCGGCTACGTAAAAATAAGCAAAATAGGGTAAGAGCTCTTTCATTTTATTTTCTTTGCGATGAAGTTTTCATAAATATATGCAGAGACGATTAAACCCATACCTATAGGAACTTCCCACCCTTTTTGAGTTTCACCAGCAAGGAATCCTGCGCCTGTAAGCCCTGCGCCAATAAAATAGACTGCTTTAACCCATAGTGGTCTTTGTATTGAAGATTGGCTTTGAAAAGGGGATGTGCTCGGTTTCTCTTGTTCCATTGCCACTAATACATCTGAAAGGGGAAAGCGAAGAGAGACCAGCAATTCGGGTGGGTCATTGGCAAAATAAAATTCAAATTGCTCTACTGGTTTTTTCATTTTAAATCCAATTTGAAGTGATTCGCCTGCCTTTACACATTCAATACGTGTAACAGGATAAGATAACTTTGATGACTCTAAATGAGCTGTATCACCAGTAGTCTGATGCAGGGTCATATAATACCATGACGTGGATTCATTAAACCAGCCTGTTACCTGGGCTGGCTTAAAAGGTGAATTGGAACGCACTTTGATAAATACGCCATTCTTTTTATCGGAAATAATTAAATCCGATATCCAAGTAGATTGGGCTTGGAGTATGGTTATAGACAAAATTAGAATGAAACGCATGGTAATGTTACAAGTCCTGGCTTGTTCTGTTCCGATATTCCTCAATACCTCTTTCAAGGCCTTCCAAAATTGCCTCTATAACCGTATTAGAACGGATATTATTTATCATTGCCAAAACTAAGATAGGATATACTTCTTGAGGAAGAAGAGGCTCGAGAGCATCAAAAGGATCTTCTTCATCGAGAATGTCATCCATTGTTAAGCCGCTTTTGAGTTTTTTCTGAAGGCTTTCCTGTAAAGAAAAGATATATGATTTTGTTTCCGAACTGGAAAAAGAAAGCAATTCTTCTGTTGTAGGATTTGTATTTTTGGACATGTAAGGTAAGAATTTAGGGGAGAACTATGATGCGAGGAATGGGGATTTAGAGATTGAACCCCAAAGGAGGCTCAAGGTAATTTCACACCTCTTATGAGAATGCCTCGGAACCATTTTCTCATTTTTCTCCTTATTTCCCTTTTGTCTCTACCATTGATAGCTCAGATTAAAAATCAGGCCGCAGTGGGTGCGGTGACCATCGATGGCCAGGTTTGGAATCAAGTTGCCATGCGGCCCGTCATCCCTTTTGGAAAATGGGGTGTAGCGCTTGATCTGGTGATTTATTTTGACGCGGAAGGAAATATTCATACTGATGAATGGGATTTTTCTTCAACTAACGCAATAAAGAATACATTAATTGATAAAATATATTATATCCGTTATGGCTTTCCCGGAGATAATATTTACGGAAAAATAGGCGCATTAGATCAGGTTGATTTAGGTTATGGTATTTTAGTCAGTGGTTATTCCAATACGATGCTTTATCCACAGGTTAGAAAAACAGGATTTAACTTTGAGTATAACCGTAAACCATTAAATATAGAAGGATTTGTAAATGACTTCAAGGAAAATATAGGTTTATTTGGATCTCGAATAGCGACCCGAAAAATTATGGGCTTACCGATTGGTATTTCATTTGTCACAGACCGGAATCAATATTTGGGACTGAAAGACAGTGATGGAGATGGGCGCCCCAATGTGGTAGATGATTTTCCTAATGATAAATCCTGGTGGGTGGATACCGATAGTGATGGCTTGGCTGATAATGATCCGGCTGAGTGGGATATTGACGGTGATGGTATTACCGATACACTGGATAGTCGCATACCAAATTGGAGTGGTGAAATAGTGATTTTGGATAAGGATATCACTCGCAAAGGTAACCCACTGAATTTGAGTGAAGATTCTGATGGTATTATGGCCATTGCTGTGGATATCGGTTATCCCTTGGTAACGCAGGAAAATTTATCTATTTCTCTTTATGCTCAAATGGCCCAAATGATCGGTGAAACGGTTCATCCCCAATCAGGTGAATCATTGAGCCTGGGTACGGGATTGGTGCCGTTTGGTATTTCATCCCGGTTTGGCCCAGCACGGTTGAATTTTGAATACCGCATGATGCCAGATGGCCGTTTTGAATTCAATTATTGGAACCGACTTTATGAAATTGAACGGGTCAGTTTTTCATCGGGAATAAACAACCAAATCAATTTAAAGACGAAGGAATCAAAATTAGGACGTTTTGGAGAACAAAAAGGGTATTTTACCCGCATGATATTGAGTGTGGGCCCCATGTTGGAAGCCAGTGCATCATACCATGATATGCTGGGGGAAATATGGTCAGTTGGAGAGCAAGATTTTATCGATAATAAAAATCAAACTTTTTTAGCATCCCTGCGTTTGAAAAAAGCAATCAGCAAAATTCAATCAGCACGCGCATTTTATCAGCAGAGAAATGTGCCGGATCCATTTAAATTCGAATACACTGAAAGCACAATCTTAGGCTATCGATTGGGTATTTCCTTTGGTCAGGGATTGGTGTTGAATTACACTTTTCGGCGATCTTTTCGTGATATGAATGGTGATGGGAAGATTAGCGGAGATAATGAAACGATTGATATTACTTCAATCGAAACTTCATTTTCATTTTGAACATATTGTTAAAATTAGGAAACGATAAATAATAATTGATTTACACATGATGAATAGCCAGGAAATACGAAACGCTTTTATCGATTTTTTTCAAGAGAAAGATCACCGGTTTATTCGCAGTTCTCCCGTGGTTACAATAGATGATCCGACGCTACTATTTACAAACGCAGGTATGAACCAATTTAAACCAATTTTTCTTGGTCAACAGAAAGCAGAACACCTACGTGTCGTTAACAGTCAGAAATGTATCCGAGTGAGCGGGAAGCATAATGATCTTGAAGAGGTGGGTTTAGATACATTCCATCATACATTTTTTGAAATGCTGGGTAACTGGTCTTTTGGTGATTATTATAAAGCCGAAGCGATACAATGGGCTTGGGAATTATTTACGGAAGTGTGGGGTTTGGATAAAAACAGGTTATGGGCTACGGTGTATAATGATGATGATGAAGCATTTCAGCTTTGGCCTAAAGTAACTGATATTGATTCTAGCCGAGTGCTCAAATTTGACAAAAAAGATAATTTTTGGGAAATGGGTGAAACGGGTCCTTGTGGTCCTTGCTCAGAAATTCATTATTTTATAGGAAATGACCTGAATAAACAGCGCTCAGAAAGCGTTAATGTTTCTGATCAATACTGGGAACTGTGGAACCTAGTTTTTATTCAGAATAATCGTATAGAAGATGGGAGTCTTACGGATCTGCCTGCAAAACATGTAGATACAGGTGCAGGCTTCGAACGGATCGTTTCGGTCTTGCAGAATAGAACTAGTAATTATGCTACTGATTTATTTATGCCTATTATACAAAAAGTAGAAAATTTAACGGGAAAGTCATATCAGGATAATCCTGTCCCATTTCAAGTGATTGCTGACCACATTCGGATGCTCAGTTTTTCCATTGCCGATGGATCTATGCCGGGGAATGAAGGGAGAGGATATGTTCTTCGAAGGATTTTGCGTCGGGCAGCGCGCTTTGGACGGATGCTGGATCAGCGCCAGCCATTTATTTATAATCTGACCGATATTGTAGGTGAAATAATGGGTGATTTTTTCCCTGAAGTGGTTGAAAAACGAGCCCATATTGAAAAAGTGGTTAAAGCAGAGGAGTCGTCTTTTAATGATACATTGGATCGTGGTTTGATTCATTTCGATAAAGTACTAAAAAATGTTTCTGGTAAACAGATTTCAGGTCTGGAGGCATTTCGTTTGTACGATACGTATGGATTTCCATTAGATCTCACTCAGCTTATGGCTCGAGAAAAGGGGCTAGATGTAGATGAAAAAGGCTATATTGCTGAAATGGATCAACAGAAAAAACGCGCCAAAGCCTCTGGTAAATTTGTTGCAGAAGTAGATGAGCTAAAATGGAAACATGTTTCCAAGGGAGAGGACTCAGATTTCAAAGGGTATGAAACTTTATCCACCGATTCCCAGATTCGCCGCTATACCCATCAAAATGATCATATTCTGGTTGTACTGGATAAAACACCTTTTTATGCAGAGTCCGGCGGTCAGATTGGCGATACAGGCGCTATTAAAGGTAATGGTGTTGAACTTGTTGTCGAAAATGTAACAAATAATGGCGCTACCTCGATTCATTACTGCAAGGGTTCAATCGATGAAAAAGTAAAAGGAAAAGTCCAGTGTATGGTCGATAGTGATCGTCGACAGAATATTCGTAAAAACCATACGGCAACCCACTTGATGCATCAAGCTTTGAAGTTAATATTGGGTGATCACGTCCAGCAGGCAGGATCTCTTGTGCATCCCGACTATCTCAGATTTGATTTAACCCATTTTGAAAAGCTGACTTCCGATCAAATTCGTGAAATAGAAACTATGGTAAATCGTGAAATACTATTGAATAATGCTTTAGATATTTCAGTGAAAAATTTTGATGAAGCAAAAAAACAAGGCGCTGTTGCCATGTTCGGTGAAAAATATGGAGATGAAGTACGGGTAGTTACTGTGGCTAACTTTTCCATGGAACTGTGTGGTGGAACCCATGTAGAACGCACGGGGGATATTGGATTATTTAAAATAACAGAAGAGAGTTCTCTGGCATCCGGCGTACGCCGGATCGTTGCTGTTACCGGACCAAAAGCAGTTGAATATATACAGGAACAGGCTGCTGCCCTTGGTAATATTCAGAGCCAGTTAAATTCTGGTATGGAACAGGTTTCTGAACGTATCGATCAACTATTGGCGCAGAAAAGGAAAATAGAGAAAGAATTAAAACGTCAAAAGAAATCGGGTACAGCATTTAATGCCAAATCACTGGTAGAAAAGGCCAAATTGGTTGGTGACCAAAGTATTGTCATACAAATGACAGATGCAGGATCTATGGATGAATTGAAAGGATATGGAGATTCCCTATTAACGGTACTTAAAAGTGGTGTGGGAGTGCTAGGCGCTGAAGCTGAAAAACCATCAGTTGTTATTGTTGTAAGCCAGGATCTGGTAAAAAGAGGGTTAAAGGCCGGAGATTTGGCTCAATTAATTGGCAATGAGATGGGCGGCGGCGGCGGCGGTAAATCTCACCTGGCAACTGCTGGTGGACAAGATGCCAAAAGCTTGAAAAGTGCTATGGCTAAAAGTTTGAGTATTATTAAAAAATTAATACAGGAATGATTCAGAAAAATGCAGTACAAGCAAGATGGCGACACCTACATCATTTATCTCGAGCAGAACGAGCCAATTATGGCTACCTTAACCCAGTTTTGCAAGGATCAAAGTATTATGAATGGACAACTTTCTGGTATCGGTGCAATCAAAGAAATTGAAATAGGTGCCTATGACTTGGCACAAAAAGAATATGTAACCAAAAAATTTGATGAATTATGGGAATTAACATCCTATCAGGGTAATGTATTGCTAAAAGACGGGGAACCATTCATTCATGCCCACATTACAATCAGTAATCACAGTTTGGATGTAAAAGGTGGGCATCTCTTTGAAGCGCAAGTTGGTGTTGTTGGTGAATTCATCCTCAGAAAGATAAATACTGATGGAAAAAGAGAGTTTGATTCTGCAATTGGCCTTGCCTGTGCAGCATTCAATTAATTAGGAGGAATAAAATGGATCGCAAAGTTATTTCTGACGCTCATGCACCGAACCCGATTGGTCCTTATAACCAAGCGGTAATCTCTAATGGGTTTGTATTCACTGCTGGACAGATTGCCATTGATCCGGATACAGGTCAATTGGTTGAGGGTGATCTTACGTCTCGGGTTGAACAGGTTTTTCGCAATCTATCTGCAATTTTAGAACGAGCTGGCTCCGATCTATCCAAAGTAGTGAAATTTACAGTTTTTCTAACGGATATGGGCAGTTTTGCTGAAGTGAATAAAGTTTTCAATCAATATTTAGATGAAGATAATGCACCGGCTAGGTCAACGGTAGAGGTTTCCGGATTGCCGATTGGGACCGATGTGGAAATTGAGTGTATTGCTGCATTATAATTTTTAGATGAACCAAAAGCGTTTTCTGATATTTGCTATCCTTTTACCTTTGTTTGGCCAGGAAGTGGACAGTCTTTCCAGAAAAACACCTCAGGAAGCTATGAAAAGAGCACTTATGTTTCCTGGGGGTGGACAGTTTTATAACGGGGAAACAATCAAGGGGGCTCTATTAGTTGGTATAACGATTGGATCAGCCTACTTTTATGCAGATAATGCTAATAACTATAACAATTATTCTGGTACGGACAATGCGATAAAACAGGACTATTTAGAGCAAAGAAACAAATATGGATGGTGGATTGGTTTTGTCTATATTTACGGCCTTTTAGATGCTATAGTAGAAGCACATTTACATCCATTTAAAGAAGTAATGAATGAGGATTTAGAGCAGCCAAAAAAGGAAGGTAATCAGGAAAAATGAGTCAAAATCGTGAACAATGGGGTTCAAAGTTAGGATTTATCCTAGCCGCATCAGGTTCAGCGGTAGGTATAGGAAATATTTGGAAATATCCCCATATGGCTGGGCAAAATGGCGGGGCGGCCTTTACCCTAGTATACATAGCATGTATTTTCGTCGTTGGTCTATCAATCGTTATAGCTGAATTTGTCATTGGAAGAAAAACACAATTAAGCCCGGTCGGTGCTTTCGAGCAATTAGCTCCTAGTTCGAACTGGAAATGGGTTGGTTTTCTCGGTGTAGCATCAGCTTTTGTTATTCTTTCATTCTATGGTGGGTTTTGAAATACGTTATTTTTTCTATCACTGGGGGTTTCAATGAATTAGCAGGTGATCCTGATGCTGCTGGGAATGTTTTCAATACTTTTATTACAGATACGTGGAGCCCAATTATATATCAAGTATTTTTCATGGCCTTTTGTGTTTGGGTTATTGTGAATGGCGTAAAGGGCGGAATTGAAAAATGGTCAAAAATAATGATGCCGCTTATTGTAGTTCTGCTAGCTGTACTTGCGGTCCGTGGGATGACGCTTGCAGGAGGTATGAAAGGGATTTCATTTTTGTTTAACCCACGCTTTGAAGATTTGACTGCTTCTGCTATTGTCCTAGCATTAGGACATTCCTTTTTTACAGTAAGCCTCGGTATGGGAACGATGATCACTTATGGCAGTTATCTGGATAGAAAACAAAATTTATTGAATTCAGCCGTATGGGTCATTGCGCTGGACACGGCAATCGCCATGCTGGCAGGCATAGCCATTTTTACTACTGTTTTCGCTTTAGGTGCAAATCCTGCAGAAGGTCCAGGTCTGATCTTTGTCGTTTTACCTTCCGTATTTCCACAATTGGCTGGGGGTACTTTATGGGGAACAATGTTCTTCGTATTGTTATTTATGGCAGCTCTAACATCGGCAATTTCAATTCTTGAAGTAGTTACTGCTTATTTCATTGATCAGAAAGGATGGTCAAGGAAAAAAGCTACGATACAATTCGGTGCAGTTATAACTATCGTAGGTGTATTTTGTTCTTTATCAATGGGGGGTGGAGTCAATATCACAGAATTTCTTGGGATGCCATTTTTTGAAGTAATGGATTATTTATCCGCAAAATATATGTTGCCAATTGGTGGAATGCTTACAGCGATTTTCATTTTAAGAAAATGGGGTATTCCCAATTTTATGGCGGAGCTTAAAATTGGTATGGAAAATGCCAATATTTCATCCAGATTAGTTCAAGTAGTTTTAACAATCGCAGCCGCAGTGGTAGCATTTATCATTTTTAATGAAATATATGCCAAAATCTTCGGCAAGGCTTTGATTGGATAATTTTTGCTGGCAGAAAAGTATTTTCCCCAAGGATCAAACCGATACCAGACCTTATCGAATACATTTTGCAAATTAGATAAATTTGCGGCCTTGAATCCGGAACGGTGGTTCGGGGTGTGGTGCATGGTCCTGGCCGGTGCCAATGTGACTCACCATATTGAAGACCGGTGGTTCTATTGGGATTGGTCTTCATTATCATATGTATTGTTTGTAATGCTTGCTTTTGCTACCTATTGGGATAAACTAGCAAAACGGTTATTTCCAGTTTTTCCACAAAAGATTGATTCAGTAAAGTCAGGATTATTCATGTTGTTAATGGGTTTTATACTGTTTTTTCTAGGCACCATTCCAAAGGGAATTGATTATTTGGTTTTGACCTATGGGCTGCCCTACCTGATTTATTTTATCGTTGGCCATTTAACTTATGCAATTCCAATCACGATAAATGATGTGGGTGAAAAGTCAGTACCATTGAAAGTAAAAATGGCGCCTATACTATTAATTATTGCGTTTCTTACGTTTTTGGCGACAGCTTTAGGAACATACAATAACGACCCCATGATTAGTACAGTCGCCGCTGTTTATTCTCCTTTTCCGCTCGTGGCGCTGATATTCCCAGCTGCTGTCAGGCATCTACAGCGCTGCCGTATGTATGTTGTCTTTATTCCGGCCATGTTTTTGGCCATGCGATTTCCTTGGTTTTTATTTCCTTTAATTCTTTTATTTTGGATTTTACGCTATTATCATTATTTCTGTCACGGAACCGTACATCCTTCATTTAAAGTTGATATATACGCCAGTCAGAAAAATTAGAACGGTCGCGCTTTAATGGACCGTTCAGACCTTTTAAAAGCACTTCACTTAGAAACATTTATCGCCCTCGATTTTGAAACGACTGGTCTGGAGGTTGAGGTTGATCGGGTTATGGAAGTAGCAGCGATTCTATTTAAGGATGGGGTCCCTGAAGATCGATTTACAACACTGATCAATCCCGGTATACCAATTCCCAAAATGATTGAGGAAATCACGGGAATCACAAATGAAATGGTAGCAGATGCACCTGCTGAAAATAAAATTTTGGATAACCTTTTTGAATTTATTGGTGATTATCCATTAGTAGCCCATAATATGCCATTTGACTTTTCATTTCTTCAGGAAATGGCCTTAAGACATCAGAAAGAATTGAGCGATCGAAAATTATATGATACGCTTACTTTATCACGGGCATTACTGTTTTTTCAGCCAACACATAATTTAACCGCTGTTTCCGATTATTTTGGTTTATCTACTGAAGGAGCTCACCGGGCTGAATATGATACAGAGAACTGCGGAAAAATTTTCGTGAATTTCATCGAGGAAGCAGCCAGCTATAACCTTGATTTAATTTCAAGAATTGTAGCCATGCTCAAGCCATTTCAAGTCCATAATAAAGAATTATTCATAGATATTGCTAACGCTCTTACCAAAACAGGTGATTTAAAAAATGGACTGATCCAGTCTAAAATTTCCAAGCCGGAGAACACCAATATCTTTATCCATGAAGGTAAGGATGATATCAAATCTATGAATAGCGAGGAAGTATTTGGCCCGAACGGATACCTGAGTCAATCTTATGACAATTATGAAGATCGTCCAAACCAGGTCACCTATAGTCAGTTTATCGATGACATTATAACTAGCTCTGGTGGGATCGGTGTGGCAGAAGCGGGGACAGGTTTGGGTAAAAGTATGGCCTATTTATTCCCTGTGATTAAAAGTAATATTTCCAATCCGGATAATGGACCCATAATTGTATCCTGTTATACCAAGCATCTTCAGGATCAATTATTTAATAAAGATTTACCTCAATTAACGCAAGCTATTAATGCGCCGGTCCAGGCCGTAGTGTTGAAAGGGCGAAATAATTATATTTGTAAGTCCAGGTTGAATTGGCTGATTGGCAGTCTAGATAAAATGTTAAGTGCTGAGGAAGCTATGTACCTCGTCCCGTTAATGGTTTGGCTGGAATGGACCCAGACTGGAGATATGGATGAGTGCCCCGGGTTTACCAATGGGTATACTTTCAGGCTCATGGCACTAGTTCAAAGTGAACCCGGGTTTTGTACTTCACCAATTTGTGCTCGTAATAATGGATGTTTTTTTGGCCCTTTAAGAAAAATGGTGTACAACGCTAATTTAATTGTTGTGAACCATGCTCTGTTGGTTTCGGAAGCTAAAGCACGGGTGGAAGCAGGGGAAGGGATGGGTTTTCTTCCAGAACACCAGTCGGTGATCATTGATGAAGCACACAACGTGGCTCAAGTAGCTTATCGCCAGCTAACCGCCGTATTAGATCAGCGGTCCCTAGGGTATTTTCTGGACCGAGTTGATCCTGAGCATTCCCATTCTGGGCGATGGAATAATCAATTAAAATCCTTAGGAGCGCTCCATCCTGATTTTGAAGGGTTGCGGAATGAACTCGGGGGAGCTATTCAAAGATGTCGGGAATCAATGAAAATATTTTTTGAAAAACTTGTTGGAAACAGTCTACATAGATTTGATCCGGAAGCAAAATATTCAACGAAGATTATTATTGAGAATCTGGCAGAAGAGTTTGGAACGTTGGAGGGTGATATCGAACAAGTGAATCGTGGTTTCCATGGTGCCAGAAACCAGGTACGCAGGTTGCGGGAAGCATTATTGGATATTGACGAAACCAGGGAAGATTTTCTGGAACTTCATCAATTATTCGATCGTGGGGAAGGTTTAATGACCGATTCTTTACTTCTTATTCAGGCTTTAACGACAAACCAAGACGATGATTGGGTGTACTGGTATGAAGGCAGTTTCAAAAATATCCGTGGACAGACCCAATTGATCCTTATAGTACAGGGAGCACCAGTTGATATCGGGCCTGATCTATCAGGTGGATTATTTAAAGAATTGGATCATTCAATACTGACCAGTGCGACCCTTCGTACGGATGCATCATTTGATTATTTTCTTCAAAGGACAGGCCTAGACGGTGTGGAATTTGATGACTTAAAAACAGCCGTATTTGAAAGCCCTTTCCATTTTAACGAACAGGTTACCTATTACCAATATTCTGGTACGGATGGGCAAACCCCTGAAGCTCTAGCAAATATGATCTATTCTTGTCATCGACGCTATAATAAACGCATGATGGTTCTGTTTACATCCCGAGCCCAGTTGGAAAGCACATATCAATTATTACAGCGACAAGCAGGTAGTAGAGGCTTGCCAATATTTGCGCAGAAAAGACAATCATCCCGGACAGGTCTTGTTCGGGGTATGCATCAATCTGCCAACGGAATTTTATTGGGTACCAACGCCTTCTGGGAGGGTGTGGATCTGCCAGGTGAACTATTGGAAATCCTTATTATTGTCAAAATGCCATTTAATGTTCCAACCGAACCTCTGGTCAAGGCCTATGGAAATTTAATTCAGTCGCAGGGAGGTAACAGCTTTATGGATTATGCGCTGCCGGAATCGGTGATACGCTTCCGTCAGGGTTTTGGCCGGCTGATCCGTACAAGTTATGATGAAGGTATCTTTATCGTGATGGATGATCGAGTGGTCAACAAACGCTATGGAATAGCTTTCAGCGAAGCCATTCCGGTAGACATGACCGTATTTAGCAGTGTGGATGAATTAAACTGATTCAATATTGATATCATTTAAAACTAAAGTATGGCTTTCGATACTGGGAGCTCCGTTTGCTCTGATTTTTATCTATGTTATAACTATGCAGGTTCGTCACCCTGAAACTCGTTGGGACTGGAATAAAATTGAAGTAGATGCAATAGATTTTCCTTCAGGGTTCCAGTGGGGCGTGGCTACCTCTTCCCATCAAGTAGAAGGTAATTGCAATAATAATTGGTCCCGATGGGAAGCGAGCCTCAATGAAGATGGTACTCCGAGAATCCATAATGGTGACCGTTCTGCAATTGCCTGCGATCACTGGAACCGTTATAAAGAAGACATTGCGCTCATCAAGGCTTTAGGGGTTAGTGTTTATCGTTTTTCAGTTGAATGGAGTAAAATTGAACCGGTAGCAGGAAATTTTGATGAGTCAGCAATCCAGCATTATCGAGATCTATGTCTCGCCTTGAAAGACGCCGGAATCACACCAGTAGTCACTTTACACCATTTTACCAATCCCCTGTGGTTCGAAGATATGGGTGCCTTTGAAAATGAAGCAAATATTCGATATTTCGTTCGGTTCAGTCAACGCGTATTCAATTCGCTTAAAGATCATGTTGCAATATGGTGTACAATAAATGAACCGACCGTCTATACCAGCCAAGGTTATTTTAATGGTGTCTGGCCTCCTGGGAAGCGAGACCCCCAACTGGCCGGCGAAGTCATGAAAAATTTACTGGTTGCTCACACAAGGGTGTATGAAGCATTGAAAAACGGTGTAGATGGAAAAAATTATCAAGTGGGTATTGTTAAAAATGTTTTTCCTTTTGATCCTTATAACCGCTGGAATCCTCTGGATTGGTTTGTTTGCAGGATATTAGATGGAGTATTTAATCAAGGTGCTATAGATTATTTTCAAACCGGTAAATTTTCTTTCAGTATGCCGGGCATGGATAAAGTAAAATATATTAATAAAAGTGGTATCGGCAGTTTAGACTTTATTGGTCTTAATAATTATTCTCACCAGCGGGTAAAATCGCAATTAAATCCCAAGGAATTTTTTCGCTTTGAATTTTATCCTCATGAAGAAATGACCGATATGTTCTATCCTATTTATCCTGAAGCAATTTATCGCTCAATTAAAAGGGTTAAGGACATCGATGTGCCTATAATTATTACAGAAAACGGTATTGCAGATAAAAAAGATGACCGTCGAAATATATATATTGAGCGTTATCTTTATTCTGTGTCTGAAGCTATCAAGGAAGGTGCGGATATCCGCGGCTATTATTACTGGTCTCTGATGGATAATTTTGAATGGTCAGAGGGTTACGAAATGAAATTTGGATTATATGAAGTTGATTTTACTACTCAGGTACGGACATTGCGGGAAGGGTCAAAGCGGTACATGGATATTGTTGCACGCTTTTCGCAGTAGAATCTATCATAATACCATTTTTCCAATGATCTCTTTCATCAGTTTGGCTGCTGTCATGGCTGTCAAGTTATTGATGTCTCGGTCAGGATTATATTCTACGACATCGCTGCCAATAACATTACCTCTTAGCTGATGAATGATCCGAATAATATCGCGTGTGGATAATCCCCCTGGTTCTAAATGGGAAACGCCTGGTGCAAAGGCTGGATCAAGACCGTCTAAATCAATTGAAATGTAAACCGGGCCATCGAATGTAAATACTGCTTCGGGGTTAAAATCTATCATTTCTATTATTTCTACCCCAAAGCGTTCGGCCTGAGATTTTTGATGGGTATTTAATGTTCTGATACCTACCTGGACCAGCCGGTCCACAAGATTATTTTCCATGATACGGGCAAATGGAGATGCGTGGGAATAAGGATTATTGTCAAAATTATCATACAGGTCAGGATGGGCGTCAAAATGTAAAATATTCAAATTATTATATTTTTGTGCATAGGCCTGTATGATTGGAAATGTAATGGAATGATCTCCACCTAATGAAAGTACCATATGATCTTGATCGAGTTGTTTTTCGACTGTTTTTTGTATCAAATTCATGGCCGAATTTTCTGATGGCAGTTGCAGGTCTCCTAGGTTAGCAAATTTTGATTGATCTCCGCAATCGATCCCATTTTCTGCAAACATATTAGAAGAATCGGAATAAAAAGATTCCATAATTAGTTTAGGCGCTTTAGCGGTCCCTCTGAGAAAAGATGAATTCTCATCTAAAGGGATTCCAAGGATAGAAATCATACAGTTTGAGGATGCTGATTTATCATTTTACAGAATCTGTATCAATTGTTATCTAATGGTAATAATGCATAATACTTATCATAATAGAGCATCTGTTCTATGAAGTTATCCGGATAGGTTATTATAATATCTGTAATTGCTTCATTTTCATCAGTCACAGGTTTATAATGAGGGTTCATAAACCCAGCGTACGGTGCAATATCCAATGCTTTACTTCGTTCAAGTACCTCTTCATGGATAGCCTGATCCACATTTACGCCATATTTTTCCACTAATTGTTTTGCCGCTTCATAATCACCTTGTGATTTTATCCGCTGTATCTCTCTTAGCAGCTCACCAAAAAGCTTCTGCAGTGCCTCATAGTCATTTATTACAAAATAGGTTTTGCCATCACTTATTTTCTTTTCAATGACATTATCTGGTTGCCCTTGTTCAAAAGCCCATTGCGAAATATATGCTCTGTTTCGCATGTGCGACTGTTCTATTTTTTCGCCAGGTTGAAGACGCCTAAGCTGGAGCATGAGTCCATTTCTTATATATCCATCATATTCCGCCTTACCTACTTCGTCCGAGTCCACCAAACCCATCTCTATAAGTTCGGGGTCCATGATATAATACAGTCCGAAAAGATCGGCGCGACCTTCTTCAATAGTAGAGGCATAATTTTTCAGTGTCTCTTTTGGTGTTCCAACTCCTTTTTCAAGTTTGCCTGAGGCGTGTCCTAATACCTCATGCATAGCTGTATGCATCTTTCCTGCGAATGATCCGTACTCTTTGGACCGTTGTTTTTCTTTATCAGTATATGCGAACTCATCTACAAAACCGCCACTTCGTGCCTTATTGTTTCCTAAACTCACAGATTTTGATCCAAAGTTGGATCGAATCCAATTAGAGTTGGGTAAATTAATCCCAATCGGTGAACTGGGTGATACATCACCTCCGAGCATGGCCACACTTACCACATTGTAGGTAATACCTTGAACTTTTGTCCGTTTGTGGGAATCCATAATAGGAGCATTATCCTCAAACCACTGTCCGTTATCTGAAAGGGTCTTCATACGGGCTGTTGCTTCAAAATCATTTATCTCCACTACCGATTCATAAGATGCTTTTATACCCTTAGGGTCGCCATAGACCTCTATAAACCCATTTATATAATCGATGTCAATTTCCGTATTTTTTACCCAGGCCATATTATACTTATCCCAAGTTCTAAGATCACCTGTGCGATAGTAATTTATCAGGATTTCCAACTCCTTAGTTTGAGAATCATTCTCAGCGACCTCTTTGGCTTTTTCTAGCCACATGATAATCTGATCAATGGCATTACCGTAAAGGCCTCCGGACTTCCAGACCTTTTCAACAATTTTACCATCCTTTTTTGTAAGACGGGAATTAAGCCCGTACCAGATAGGTGTGGAGTCATTAGGATCTTTCATGTTTGAATAAAACATATCCACCTCATCCTGAGAAACGCCATCATAATAGTTATTAGCTGACGTAGAAATAATATCTACATCAGGGTCAAGGTTAATACGCTTCCCATCGATTTCAGGATCGAAAAGGATTGGTGTAAGCCATTCGATAAATTCATCCGTGCTCCCACCATTTATCAAGGGAAACTTTCCATTTGTGTTATTGATTAGTTCAGCGAGATAGGACTTATTGAATTCCGGAATGATTTTTAATGTTGAATAATGGTGATGTATACCATTAGAAAACCAAATACGTTTTGCGTAGACCATAAACTGCTTCCAAGACCTTGTGTTTTTATAACCTTTATAGCCTTCAACAATACTATGAATCGTTTGTCGAATTGTCAGGTTATGTTTATAGTTTTGGTCATATAGAATATCTCGACCACTCAATGCTGCTTCAGAAAGGTAATAAACAAATTTTTTCTGCCGTAAAGAAAGTTTTTCAAACTCTGGTACTTGGTAACGAAGGATCTCTATATCGGCAAAACGATCTACTCGAACCTTAAAATCTTCGGTGCTACCCATTGAACATCCTAAATAATACAATGGAATTGTAAATGCTAGAATTACCGGGTTTATGGATTTGGATTTCATAGTAAACAGTCTCCTGTGTTAAATGAAAAAATATCAATGAAGGCATTTATAAAACTAAGGATTTAATCTAATTAACAAAAAATGTTATGGTAGTAATGAGGAAAAAATCTCATGAGCTTAATCTTATTTCACGTTCTCTAAATTCCATTGTAAAGTTAAAGTTAAGGTAAAAGCAAACAATAAAACTGGTTTTGTCTCTGCTTGTTACATGTTCGTGAAATAGACTAAATTTCCCAATGGGAACACAACTTATTTCTCAGGAATCAATTTCCTGGCAAAAACTTGCGCCATTTTTAGATGGTCCTATTCCTGTGCGCCTCTCTCCAGGTGCAAAAAAATCTATTCGTGAATCCAATAAAGTATTAAAACAAATCCTCAAAACAGAACGCAAGGTTTACGGAGTAAATACTGGTTTTGGAAAACTAGGCAATGTATCTATCAGTGTTAAGGATCTCAAACAGCTTCAATTGAATTTGGTCCGTTCCCATTCATGTGGTATCGGTAAGCCATTAGATCTAGGTGTGACAAGGCTCATGTTGGTGCTTAAGTTAATGACTTACGCGAAAGGTTATAGCGGTGTAAGGCCCAAAGTGGCTCAACTTTTGGTGGATATGCTTAACCATGATATTCTTCCTATAATCCCAAGGAAAGGATCAGTGGGGGCTTCAGGCGATTTAGCGCCCTTGGCACATATGGCTAGAGGTATGATAGGTGAAGGAGATGTTCACTATCAGGACAGAATTGTTCCAGCAATGATCGCTCTCAAGGAGTCCAATTTGAACCCAATTGTATTGGAAGCAAAGGAGGGTTTGAGCCTCGTTAATGGAACACAAGTTTCTGTTGCACTAGGTATCCGTGCCTTAGCCGAATCTTATATCATTCTGAAAACAGCAGATATCACAGGTGCTTTAACAACAGAGGCAAGTCTTTCAACCCGAGCCGTATTTAATCCTAAAATTCATCGATTAAAAAAACATAAAGGACAAGTTCAATCTGCCACTAATGTTTATCAAATGCTTATCGACAGTGAAATTGTTAAATCCCATGAGGATTGTGGAAATATTCAAGATCCATATTCTATCCGATGTATTCCTCATGTTCATGGATCTAGTCGTGAAATATATATTAATGCTGAAAAAATTATTGATAATGAATTGAATTCCGTTTCAGATAATCCATTGATATTTCCTAATGGAGAGGTGATGAATTCTGGTCATTTTCATGCGGAACCAGTAGCCCAGGCTTTGGATACCCTATCCATTGCTATGTCTGAAATTGGTGCAATAGCAGAACGGCGCATCAATTATTTTATGAAAGGAATTGGAGACAGAATCCCCATGTTTGCAGCAGTCAATCCTGGGTTGGAGTCTGGCTTTATGTTGGCTCAAGTAGCGGCGGCATCATTGGCTTCAGAGAATAAAACTATGGCTCATCCAGCAAGCGTAGATTCTATTTCAACTTCGGCTGGACAGGAAGACTTTGTCAGTATGGCGCCTTGGGCAGGGCGGAAATGTTTGCGAATTGTCAATAATGTGAGAGCCATTTTAGCGATTGAGTTATTAATCGCTGCAAATGTGAACTACCGTTTTCATAAAAAAATGTCTTCAGGTAAAGGTTTGGCGCCAGTGATGAATCTATTAAAACGTCATCACATGTTGAGAATAGATGATCGTCCTCTGGCAGATGATATTGAGTCTATTAATGATCTCATTCAATCCGGTGAAATAGTAAAAATTGTCTCTAGGAATATAAACGTTTTATAACATGATGAAAAACAGACCGCCATTTATACAAGCATTAACTTTTGACGATGTCCTGCTAGTTCCGCAGAAATCCAACGTGTTGCCAAGAGATGTTGAATTACAGACTCGATTGACAAATAATATTACTATGAATATACCCTTACTGTCTGCCGCGATGGATACAGTAACAGAGAGCGATATGGCTGTTGCCTTGGCTCGAGAAGGTGGTATAGGGATTATTCATAAAAATTTATCAATCGATAATCAAGTGTTGATGGTAGACCGTGTAAAGCGTTCCGAAAGCGGTATGATTGTGAATCCAGTAACTCTTTCTGCTGATAAGACCATTCGGGATGCTAAGGATGTGATGGCAAATTATCATATCAGCGGATTACCAGTAGTAGAGAAGGGAAAACTGATTGGAATTATTACCAACCGGGACATTCGTTTTGAGACAAATGATAGTCTATCAATACGGGACCGCATGACAGCAGAAAAATTGATAACTGTACGTCAAGGGACTACACTTGATGAAGCCAAAAAAGTATTGCAAGAACATCGAATTGAAAAACTTTTGGTGGTGGATAAAAAAGGAAATTTGGCAGGATTAATTACAGTAAAGGATATCCAGAAAAAAGAAGATTTTCCGAATGCCTGTAAAGATGAAAATGGTCGCCTAAGGGTTGGTGCCGCAATTGGTGTGAATGAAGATGCCAAGGAACGAGCCCAGGCTTTATCCGATGCTGAGGTAGATGTAATTGTGATTGATACTGCCCACGGACATTCAGCAAGTGTATTAAAATTTGTGAAAAATATAAAGAAGTCTATCAGAAACACACAAATCATTGCTGGAAACGTGGCTACCGCAAGCGGAACAAAAGCGCTCATTGACGCAGGTGCGGATTGTATAAAAGTGGGTATTGGTGCAGGTGCTAGCTGTACTACACGTGTTATCGCTGGTGTAGGCATGCCCCAGCTTTCAGGAGTAATGGATTGTGTCGATGAAGCAAATAATCATAATATTCCAGTGATTGCCGATGGAGGAATTCGATACAGTGGTGATTTAGCCAAGGCCATTGCTGCGGGTGCTGAAGTTGTAATGATGGGTAGTGTTTTAGCAGGAATGGATGAAAGTCCCGGCGAGTTTATCCTGTATGAAGGGCGCCAATATAAATCTTACCGTGGTATGGGCTCACTAGGGGCAATGCAGCAGGGTAGTGGTGACCGATATTTTCAAGAAGGAGCTGATGCGACAAAACTGGTTCCAGAAGGAATTGAAGGGATGGTTCCATATCGTGGGTCTGTACGCAATACAATACACCAGCTTATGGGAGGGTTGAGGTCATCTATGGGTTATTGTGGTGCGAAGAATATTAAGGATTTTCACCGTAAGGCTGAATTTATACAAACCACTTCAGCCGGAGTGATGGAAAGCCATCCCCATGAAGTGAAAATCATGAAAGAAGCGCCCAATTATCAGGTTTCGGATAGCTAAATAGTTTTATCGTTTTGATTCTGAGTTAGGGAATATAATATTATTATTTATCTTGATTTGTCAGGTTTGCGCTAACATGATAAAAGAAAATAAAAAAACCCCTGAATTTGCAGGGGTTTTTTATATATAGATTATATTCTAATTATTATTCAATTAGATAAAGAATTATAATGCCGGGTAATCTGAGATTTTCTCCGGGCAGCAGTATTTTTCTTTAAATGACCTTTGCTGACCATCTTGTCAATAGTTTTAACGGCATTTTTGTAAAGACCTTCCGCTTCACTTGCATTATTGGACTCTAATACACGTTTGATTGCAGTCTTCATATGTGATATTTTGGCCATATTAAATTTATGACGTTTTTTATCCTGGCGTTCCCGTTTGATTTGTTGCGGATGTCTGTCCATTTTAATCCTTAAGTGTTTATTAAAAATTCGGTGGCGAAATTATTGAAAATGATACTACTCTACTAGGAAAATAATTGCTATCTTTGGGTAATGAGGTAAATTTAATTAATCAGTTTTCAGAAGGTAACCAAACGGTTATTCTGTGACATTGATCACAGCTGGTTAATTGTAATTGTCTTAATTTTACCTTTTTCATCTATAGTCTTTTAAAGTGTATTTTTAGATATGAGTAAAACTGACCATCTGCGCAATGTTCCTATCTTCACCGATTTGACTGATTCAGATTTAACCAAGATTGCATCAAATATGGTGCCCCGGGTTTATGAAAAAGGACAGATGATCCTTTTAGAAGAAAGTATGGGTGAAACATTTTTTATTATTACTCAAGGCGCCGTAAAAGTTACTCGCCTCAGTGCTGATGGCAGGGAAGTTATTCTGGCCATCTTAGGAGAAAGCGATTTTTTTGGTGAAATGTCTCTTTTGGATGGTGAGGGCCGTTCAGCCAATATTGTTGCCAATGAAGACGCAAAGGTACTAACCCTTTCTCGCAGTGATTTTCTGGATTGTTTAGAATCGTATCCAAAAATAGCTATTGCATTATTAGAAGAATTAGCCATCCGTTTACGGAAAAGTGACCAGCAGATTGAAAGCCTTTCACTCAGTGATTCTGAACATCGTATTGGCATTACTTTGATTCGATTGGCAGGAGAATTAGGTACAATAAAACAAGGCCATGTTACTGTAAAAAACCTACCTTATCAGCAAGATATTGCCAACATGGCAGGCACATCCAGAGAAACAGTATCGCGTACCTTAAAACTGCTAGAAGAAAAAAAATTGGTTAGACGGACAAATCGAAATCTTACGATTTATAATTTTGACGCTTTCCGTCAAGTATTTTCCTAACTAAATAATACTGCATTATAATGGATTCTGATACGCTGGATCGAATTCGATCGAACGATCACCGTTCCCTCTCAAGAGTTATCAGCCAGATAGAGAATAATGCTGAAATTCCAGATACATTTTTTCAACAGTTACATCACCATTCTCATCAAACTTTAAGGCTTGGTATTACCGGGCCTCCCGGCGCAGGAAAGAGCACACTTACTGATCAGTTAATTCAGCAGATTATATCAGATGGTAAAAGTGTTGGAGTCGTGGCTGTTGATCCTACCAGTCCGTTTACGGGGGGTGCGCTTCTGGGAGATCGTGTCAGGATGAATCATTATATATGGGATGATAATGTATTTATCAGAAGTATGGGATCCCATGGCGATTTAGGTGGATTGGCACGCAAAGCCCAGGATGTTGGTGATGTTCTTGCCGCTAGCGGTAAAGATGTGGTAATCTTTGAAACAGTTGGCGTGGGCCAGGGAGAACTTGATGTGGCCAAAGCAGTTGATATAACGATAGTGGTCTTGGTGCCCGAATCGGGAGACGAGGTTCAACTGATGAAAGCAGGTCTGGTTGAAATTGCTGATATTTTCGTAGTAAATAAATCAGATCGTCAAGGTGCTGATCGATTGGCTCAATCTTTAAAAAGTATTTTACATTCGATTACCAAGAAAGACCATTTAGAACCACCAATTTATAATACATCTGCAGATCGAAATGAAGGAATTTCAGAACTCTACAAAGGATTAACCGATTTAACCGAAGTAATGGTAGATAAAGGGTTGATGAATCAGAAATATTTGGATCGCCTCCGTAACAGAGTATTGAATTTAATTCAAGATCGGCTTCTTGGTAAATTCTGGACGCAACAACGATTGGATCAATTGGAAGACTCTGTTCATAATTTTAGTATGACCGATGAATCGCCACATAATGTGGCCAAAACGCTACTAGACAGTGTCAATGATCAATGAATGACCTTTCAAAGTCCATGCCTTTCCTAGATCATTTGGAGGAATTACGCTGGCGACTAATTAAATCGATAGGATCGGTATTAGTGGGAGCAATAATAACATTTTTTTATATTGATCCTCTCATAGATTTTTTAATCAGACCCACCAAAGATTTAACAACACCAATGGATTTACAGGTGTTGAAAGTTCAGGGAATGTTTATGATTAAGTGGGGGATTGCCTTGATTGGTGGTTTTGTTATAGCTATTCCTGTTTTAACATATCAACTGTGGAAATTCATTGTTCCTGGTTTATATATCAATGAAAAGAAATACGCAGCGCCGTTGATCATTTTTACTTATCTCTCATTTTTGATTGGGCTGGTTTTTGCTTACACTATTATTATCCCTTTCTCATTGGATTTCTTTACATCTGTGGGAATGACCGGAATACAAAATAATTTCTCAATTAATTATTATTTCAATTTTATCACTTGGCTAATGATCGGAAGTGGGCTCATTTTTGAATTGCCTGTCCTGGTTTTTATCCTTTCCATAATTGGTTTATTAACACCAACATTTATGCGGCATTATCGGCGCCATGCATTGATCGTTATTTTAATATTGAGTGCATTCATTACACCCCCGGATCCGATAAGTTTGCTCCTGATGTCTATTCCTCTAATGGTCTTATATGAAATCAGTATTGGTGTGAGTTGGTTGGTTAATCGAAAGAAAAAAGAGTAATTTACCTTGATGAAAAAAGAACTCAAATCTTTACAACATATTACCGAGCCAATATTCGATGATATCAAGCTCTTCGAAGAAGAATTCCGGAATGCACTTCGCTCGGAGGTTCGGTTGATAAATATTATTGGTAAATATATTCTTCGCCATAAAGGAAAGCATATTCGTCCTGTTTTAACGATTTTATCTTCCCGTGTTTGTGGCCAGCCTACTCTGAATAGTTATCGGGCAGCTGCATTGATTGAAATGCTTCATATTGCAACATTAATTCATGATGACGTAGTTGATGAAGCGGAAAAACGTCGTGGTTTTCCGCCTATCAACCGTGTTTGGAAAAATAAAACTGCAGTACTTATGGGTGATTTTATGTTAAGTAAAGCCCTAATTAATATGGTGGGTCTAAGAGATTTTTCTGCCTTACAGTTGATTGCTGACACCGCTGAAAAACTTAGTGCAGGAGAAATTTTACAAATTGAAAAATCATTAACAAAATCCATGACAAAAAAAGTGTATTATGAAATGATCTACCAGAAAACGGCTTCACTCGTTTCAACCAGTTGTGAATTGGGTGCTATTACATCTACTGGACAGGAAAGAGACCGAAAAGCGATGATGACCTATGGTACTAAATTGGGAATGGCTTTCCAAGTAAAAGACGATTTATTTGATTTATTAGGAAACGAAAATCAAACAGGAAAAGATATGGGTGCGGATGTAAAGCGAAATATGTTAACTCTGCCGCTTATTCACTGTTATGAGACGCTTTCGAAATCAGAAACACGCCAAATAAAAAAAATATTATCCCATAAAAGAAAATCCTTCAGAGATTTAAACGATTTAAAAGAGATGGTCCATTCTGCTGATGGATTTAATTTTGCTAAACAAAAAATAGAAGAATTTAATCATCAGGCATTGGATGCCATCTCGCCTTATCCGGATTCTCCATATAAACAATCTATGGTGGACCTGATTAGCTTCAACGCTCAGCGTACAGGCTGATTCATTATGACCCTTCTAAGGACCATTCTGGTCCTGCGTTTCAGTTCGATTGGAGATATTGTACAGACTACCTCATTAATCAGTACGCTAATGAAATATTTTCCTGAGTTGAACATCGATTTTATGACGCTTTCTAAATTTGCGCCCTTATTAGAAGGGCATCCGCATATTAATAAAATCCATGCAGTGGATATAAATGCTGGTTATAAAAAGCTAAGACAAGTTGGTTTTGAGATGGAAATGATGGGGTATGATCTTGCGATTGATCTTCATAATACAACCCGTTCCCAGGTGATTCGAAGAGGGCTTATAAATACAAAAAATGTTTATATAAAAAAACCACGTTGGAGACGTTTTAAATTATTTGCATTTCACAAAAATGATTTTCAAAATAATTTTTCAATCCGATCATGGCTCCATGAATCAATTCATGATTTTCTACCGGAAAATTTTTCCATTAGTGACACCCATTTATTTGTTTCAGATGCTGAAAAAAGTGGTGCCCGGGAATCTTTACATAAATATGGCTTAAAGGGGAAATATTTTGTTGTTACTCCAGGGGCGGCTTGGTCACAAAAGCGATGGAAAGCAGACCGTTATGCAAAAGTGATTGATAATTGTGTTCATCAATTTCAAATGTTTCCTGTATTGATTGGTGGGTTAGGTGATGACATTTGTGATTGGATAAAAAATATTGCAGATTCTCCTGTTTTCGATTTCCATGGAAAAACAAATTTAAGAGAATCTTTAGCTATAGTTAGTCAAGCTGAATTTGTTCTTGGAAGTGACACTGGGTTTCTTCATGCAGGGGAGGCCTTAGGTGTCCCTGCGATTACTCTATTGGGACCAACTTCACGGGAAACTGGTGCTGGCGTATTCTTAAGAAAATCTCAAGTTGTAGAAGAAAAAAGTTTATGGTGTCGGCCTTGTTCCCAAAATGGTAGTATTCCCTGTTATCGCAAAGAACAGTATTGCATGACTAGGATTCAGCCTGATCATGTTATATCAGCAGTTTCAAAAGTATTGAGTTAATGATTTTTTGGAGAATAATATATAATCTCATTCTTCTTCCACTAATATTTGCTGTGTTTTTTTTTGGCAGTTTATTCAATGGAAAAATACGCGCAGGTATGATTGGGCGGTTCAGATCTTATCAGGATTTAAAATCCTTTAAGGTACGTATTGGTATAGAAAAAACTATCTATTGGTTCCACGCGTCTTCCCTTGGGGAATTTGAGCAAGTAAAACCAGTTCTCGCGGGCTTAAAAGAAGTAGAACCTTTCTCATTTTCTGTAGTGAGTTTTTTTTCACCCTCAGGATATAACCATGTAAATGATGAGCATATTGATTGTAAAATCTATTTACCATTCGATTTCCCCTGGTTAATACGAAAATGCTTAAATGTTGTCCAGCCTAAAAAAATAATTTTGGCAGCTTATGATGTCTGGCCAAACATGATTTGGGTATCAAAGTCTATAGGTATACATTCCGCTTTGTTTGCCGCTCAATTTTCAGAAAGCACTTCAAAACTTTCCCCAGTAATAAGAAATTTTTACCGAAATGTTTACGGATCTTTATCAGCAATTTATACGATCTCTGAACAGGATAATAAAAGTCTCCAGCGTATCTTGTACCCGATGAAACATCCAATCGTGCGCGTCTTGGGAAATCCACGTTATGATCAAGTCAAGCAGAAAGCCGATAAGTTCACAGCAGAACGAACTGAGTCTGTCCTTTTAAGACCAAAACGCTTGCTTGCTGGTAGTATTCACTTAGAAGATGAGCATGTTATTTTGGATTCAATTGTGAATTTAATGGAGGACATTAGCGATTTATCTTTGATTTGGGTTCCACATGAACCCAGCGATAGGATTGTATCGGAAGCGGAATTCTTTTTTCGGTCAAAAAATTTTACGACAGGTAGATTAGGCGTAAAAAATCCCAATGAAATTGAGACAAGAGTAATCATTGTTGATACCATCGGAAAGCTATCTCAGCTTTATTGGGATGGCCAAGTTGCATATATTGGGGGCGGATTTTCCAGTGGTGTACACAATGTGATGGAACCGGCAATTGCACGTCTTCCTGTATTTTTTGGTCCCCATTATAAAAATTTTATTGAAGCGAAAGAACTGATTGCCGATGGTGGTGGATTTTCTATTGAAAATGGTATGGATCTCTATCAAGGCATCAAAAATTTATTTGAAGACAGAGTTGCTTTTATTAAAGCAAGCTATGCAGCAACTGAAGTAATCCATCGTAATCTTGGCTCTGCTACGCGAGTTGTTCGTAACCTAATTCATGACTAATCCTATTTCCTTTAATCTGAATTTTCAGAAATTCGAAAATTCAATTAATATTTCTTTACCTGCTGGTCTTCATGTTATTTATGGTGAAAGTGGAAGTGGAAAATCGCAATTTATTTATTCACTTTCAGGCTTAAAGGATGGGAAAGAGTCCAATTTCATATTTTCAAATATAGTTATTCCTGAATTTTTCCAGATTGTTTTTCAAAATCCTGAAAATCAAATTTTATCTCATACACTTAAGTCAGAATTAGCCTTTGCCTTAGAATGTCAAACGATTAATCCTCAGGAACTCCAAGAAAAGCTTACGCTTTTGCAGTCCAATTTGCCTTTTATTCGTGATTGGGATCGACATCCTGAAACACTAAGTGGTGGTCAAATGGAAATGCTGAACCTGGTTACAGCATTTAGTACCAATCCACAGTTGGTATTTATTGATGATGGACTTTCGTTTTTAAATGATGATTCGAAAAAAAATTGGGTAGACTGGATCAGAAATAAAATTTCCAGAGGAAAAGTAGTTTTGTGGTTTACTTCTGATCCCACAGATTTGGCATTTGGTGATACCAAATGGGAGTTAAGTTTATCCGGATTCCGATCATTAGATACAATGCCTGATTTAAACCGTTATAGTTACCGACATCCAAAAGGAGATCTAACCATAAAGTTTAATGATCTTTTATTCAGTTATAGCAAAAGTGATTATCCTGTTATCGATAATTGGAATTGTCATATCAGTCATGCAAGGTCGATCGGATTAATCGGTAAAAACGGGAAAGGCAAAACAACTTTATCAAAATTGATTACTGGATTAATTTTACCGGAAAAAGGAGATATTCAAATAGAACTGAAAAAGAAAGTTCCTCGAATCGCTACACTAGATCAATTTCCAGAACGAATGTTAGGCGCTGATACATTAGTTTCATTTGTATCAGATTTGGTGGCCAATCAGAAAATGAATTCACGTCTAGTCAATAAATGCATTAATAGACTTTACAAATATCAAATCAATTGGGAAATAATTAAAGATCAATCTGCATTGGATATACCATGGTCAACCCTACGTTTGGCATTAATTATCATTTTGGGTCACTCTGAATATGATGTACTTATATTGGATGAACCTACCTTTGGACTGGGGTGGAAGCAAAAAATGAGTTTAAGCTGTTTTTTCCAAGAAATTTTAGTCAATAAATATCTGATACTTATTTCTCATGATAAAGTTTTTGTATCAGATCATTGTGATTATATTTACGATATAGACGCACAAATTGCGACACGAAATAAAACTGTCTTAATTAATGAAAAATAAAACTAAAATAACAGATCCAACTCGTATCTTAACGCTAGCAAATATGATAAGTATTGGCCGTGCACTTTTGGCTGTGCCAATTATTTATACTCTAAGGGATCCAGCTTTAGGTACTATTACATTTGTGCTAATTATAATTGCTATACTTTCTGATGCTTTGGATGGTTGGTTTGCGCGCAAAGCCCATGAAGTCACTCATTTTGGGAAATGGATTGACCCAATCGCTGATTTTGCCTGTATTTTATCTGTTGCAGCTTATCTTACGCTTGTGGATCGTTTCCCCGGCTGGTTTTTTACCTTTTATTTGGTCCGCTATGTTGCCATTGCAATACCAGCTATTTATCTTTTGAATAATTCTGATTTTATATCGAGTGCTAACTGGTGGGGAAAGTGGGCTGCTGGTATTACTGCCCTGGCTTTGCTGGTTCATATATGGCCTTGGCAAGCTTTTCCATGGCTAAATGACTTCACAATTTATGTTGCAACATTTTTATTGACTGTAAGCTGGTTGATATACATTAGAACATTTGTCAAAGAATATAGGAAAATGTCCTAAATGGCCCTGATAGGAAAAATATTTCAGGCTCTGCGCCGGACAAGGGAATCCGTTTCTAAAGCCTTTGATACAGTGATACAACGCAAAGCCAGCCCAGAATCACTTGAAGAACTGGAAAATACACTCATTTTGGCTGACATGGGTTTTGCTACAGTTCAAGCGATTTTGAAAGTCGTGGAGAAGCACCGAAGGGATAATCTAATTCACAAAGTTTCCGACTACTTAATTTCCATTTTACCTCAAAATAATAATGGAGAAATATTACACAAAAAACCAACAGCTCTTATGGTTGTAGGTGTGAATGGTACCGGTAAAACAACTACCGCTGCAAAATTGGCACAATATTATAAATCATTAGGTAAAAAAGTATTGTTGATTGGAGCAGACACTTATCGGGCAGCAGCGGTGGAACAACTAAAAATTTGGGCCAATCGTTTAGATGTCAAAATTATTTATAATGAAAAGTCGCAACAACCTTCTGCAGTATTGTTTGATGGGTTATCTGCAGCAAAGAATAGATCAATGGATATGGTTATTATTGATACAGCTGGACGACTGCATACTTATAAAAATCTTATGCGGGAACTAGAAAAAATGTACCTTGTGGCTGAATCCCGATTTCCGAATTTCAATATTCATTCTTTAATTACGTTGGATGCCAGCTTGGGCCAAAACTCTCTTATTCAAGCCCGTGAATTTTCAGACCGCGTGCAAATGGATGGTGCTATTCTTACTAAAATGGATGGTACAGCTAAGGGAGGTATCATTTTCCCATTATATAAGGAATTGGGTATTCCTGTAAAATTTATCGGTGTGGGAGAAGATTTGGATGATCTATATGTGTTTAATAGGCAAGAATATATTCAGGGACTGCTGGGTATCCCAGCATCGTAGTATATGCCTGAGACCAAATTGACGATAATAAGCTTGGGATGCGCTAAAGCATTAGTTGATTCTGAGATACTTTTGGGTGGATTGAAAAAGAATCAATTTCAAATTACTGAAAAACCGGAAGAGGCGGATACCGTAGTGGTGAATACCTGTGGCTTGTTGGAAATGGCTCGGGAAGAATCAATTGAAACGATACTAGCGGCTGCTGAATTAAAGAAATCCGGCAACCTGAACCAATTGATAGTAATGGGCTTTTCGCTCACTTATGACTCCAAACCATTATGCGTATCTTAAAATTGCTGAAGGTTGTGATAATGGCTGTTCGTTCTGCAGTATTCCAATTATGCGCGGTCTACAAAAAAGTCGATCGATCGAATCAATTATGTGGGAAGCAGAAAAACTAGTTGATCAGGGAATTAGAGAATTGCTAGTGATTGCTCAGGATTCTACCAGTTATGGTTGGGATTTGAAACCAAAAGTGTATCTTGATAAATTAATTAAAGAACTAGGAAAACTAAATGTGGATTGGATTCGCCTACATTATGCACATCCAGCCCATTTATCCCAGCGCATTATTGAAGGTATGGCTGCTTCAGAAAAGGTATGCCGATATTTGGATATGCCTATTCAGCACGCTGCTGATCCAATTTTAAAATCTATGCGCAGAGGATTAGGTAAAGAAGGAATACGAAATCGGATAAAAAAACTAAGAGATTCAATTCCTAATATCCGATTACGGACGACCCTGATTGTTGGTTATCCTGGTGAAACAGAGGTTGAATTCCAAGAATTGTATGACTTCATCGAAGAAATACGCTTTGATCGTTTAGGTGTATTTACTTATTCGGAAGAAGAAGGCACTATTGCTGCGGATCTGAAAGATAATGTGTCGGTGGAAGTAAAGAACGAACGTAAAGCACAGATTATGGATTTGCAGGCTGGAATCAGTGCTGAAAAAAATATGGCAATGGTCGGAAAAACTTATAAAGTCTTAGTAGATAAAAAAGGAAATACTGTCTCAGTAGGGCGAACAGAATTTGACTCTCCTGAAATAGATAATATTGTCCATATTAAATCACCGGTAGAAAAAGGAGAATTCATAGATGTAAAAATTGAATCGTCCAATGAATTTGAACTGATTGGCAACCCTGTTTAATGTATAGAACAGGTATAAAAAAAGCGGAAGCTATCAATAATACGAATCGATTTTTTATGATCCTTTATTACCTAAAGTTTTTTCGCGTGTATATCCTTTATCTATAATTGATTGAAGTTGAGTTTTCATTCGTTTGGCAACTTTAGGGAATTTTTCATATACATCATTCATTTCCTTTATATCTTCTGTAAGGTTGAAAAGAGTGTATTGGGGTACAGTCCATGCTTCCATTTGAAGGTTGCCGTTATACATTCTTTCCGAATCATGTCGTTGGAGTTTCCAGTCTCCAACGCGCAATCCGTAATTACCGCGCAGACCATTATCTTGAGAAACAATGTGATCCCGACCTTTAGCGGTCTTTTCCCCAAGTAAAGCATTTAGAACATTAAAACTGTCTAGCATTCCTTGTTCAGGTAAATTAACTCCTGTTAAAGCGGCAAGGCTGGCGGCCAGGTCAATTGTGGAGACCATTTCATTAGAAGTTCCTGGAGCGATTTTACCTTTCCAATAGGTGATGAATGGTGTTCGAGTACCACCTTCACGAACTGTGTATTTCCCGCCGCTGTATGGTCCCCCCGGATTGTGATCTCCAAGAGCCTCATTGGCTTCATCATCATAGCCGTCATCCAAAACAGGGCCATTATCTGAGCAAAAAATAACAAGCGTTTCTTCCGTCAAGTCAAGGCGATCTAATGTTTTCATAATCTCCCCCACATTCCAATCCAGTTGTGCAATAGCATCACCCCGGAAACTCATACCGGATTTTCCTTGGAAACGCTCATGGGGCATACGGGGCACATGAATATCATGAGAAGAGAAAAATAGGAAAAAAGGTTCATCTTTATTTTCTTCAATCCATTTATTGGATTGTTTTGTCCATGCATCCGCTAGGTCTTCATCACGAAAGCGAGCCGTATGACCTCCCGTATAGAAACCGATTCGCCCAATCCCATTGTGGATTGTATTGTTATGACCATCGTTCCAGTTCATTCTTAAAGTGTTTCGGTGCGTGATACCAGTAGGGTGATCTGGGCTTGGTTTCTTCTGACCCACCCATAATGGGTCATTCGGATCTAGATCACGAACCCGATGATTCTCAACATAAACTTGTGGTACTCGATCGTTTGTGGTTGGAAGTAGAAAATTATAATCAAACCCGATCTCCTGTGGCCCCGGTTTTAGTTCTCCATTCCAATCGGGTCCTTCAGGTCCTCCCAATCCCAAATGCCATTTTCCTACAACGGCAGTTTTATATCCGGCCTTTTTTAAAAGGGAAGCAATAGTTTCGGTTCCAGGTTGGATAATAGCAGGACTATTGGGTGGTGCGATGCCTGTATTCTTTTTCCGAAATGCATAGGATCCGGTGAGGAATGAATATCGTGTTGGGGTGCAGGTGGAGGCGGAACAATATCCACTGGTAAATTTTAATCCGCCTTTGGCAAGTTTATCAATATTAGGCGTTTTTACATTTTCTGGTTTCGCACCATAGACGCCTACATCGCCGTAGCCTAGATCATCAGCCATGATAACAATAATGTTAGGTTTGTTTTGATGAATTTTTGTTGAGCATGTACATAAGAAAAGGAAAGACAAATAGATAAGCTTTTTCATAATTGATACTCCATATCTTTAACCCAATTCATTTTTGTTTGTAATAATCTTTAATCTCACCTGCATATTTTTTCATGAGATCATTAGGAATAGGCAGGAGGAGGTTATATTGCGTGATCTTCCATTTGGTGCTTACTATTTTTAATACACCAGTCCCGCGAAATTCACCGTACTTTTTGCTAATCAATATTTCATCAAACCAGGCTGTCTTTCCATCATCGGAAAAGTATACATTACGCTCCTTCATGAAATAGGTCCATCCTGTTCCACTTGCGAAACGCGCCATACCATATTCTTGAAATGCTTCCTTGTCCCATCGCTCACTTATATCCGTACCAAAGAAAACAGCGTTGTTAGCAAATAAATCAAAATATTTTTCTCCATTTGCTTCTGAAGCATATAAATGAAGGTTATCTAATACATTTTCAACTGCATCAGTAGCTCTAATATTTTGGCCTATTCCTACTGATATAAATATTATTATAAGGATATTTTTCATTGTTTGCCTTTCGTTATGGTCTTATCAATATTTTATTACATTATTCACAAAAAAGGTCACCTCATCATCGGCAATGTTACTATCCCAATCAACTGACATTAATGTTGGATTGCCATAGGTATTATCATATTGAATGTCATATTGATAAGCTTGTTCAATAAAACTTTTTGAAAAATCGAATAAAGCATTGATTGTGTGCCATTGATCAAACTGCAACTTGTTTGGTGGAAGACTGTCATCGATAAAAAAAACAGAGGTAATGGTATCATTTGAGACTGATACATTGACTTCTCGAACCCATTCATCAATGCAATAGCAGCTGGCACGAAAACCAAATGAATACTTTGCCATATCCATGGATTGCCATTTATTCCAGTTGGTTTGCCAGGTTATTAGATCGGAATCTGGTTCATTGGTACAGGCAATATGAAAACATAAACAGATTGAAAGTATACTTAAAGATCGCATTTAATCCATTAATTAAATATTAATCAAGGTGAGTTTAATAAATATACTTCGTTTATGAATTGGTCCATGAGATACTTCTTTGAAGGAATTTAATTTGCATATTCATTTGCATTAATTTACGCTAAGGATAAATCAGGATTCCAATGCAATATTTGAATAGATATAAAGTAATCTCTGCCATTGTATCGTATGATTTACCCGAGGTAAATTTGCCGATATGACAGAGTTTAAAATTCATTCTGACTTCCAACCTCAAGGTGATCAGCCGCAGGCAATTAAAAGCTTGGTTCATGGGATAGAAAACTCGGATAAGCACCAGGTCCTGTTGGGAATTACCGGTTCAGGAAAAACCTTTACTATGGCTAATGTAATCGAAAAGGTGCAGAGGCCGACTTTGATCATTTCCCACAACAAGACGCTGGCAGCCCAGCTATACGGAGAATTCAAACAGCTGTTTCCTAACAATGCTGTTGAGTACTTTATCAGTTACTACGACTATTATCAGCCGGAAGCTTACTTACCAGTAACGGACACTTTTATAGAGAAAGATATGTCCATCAATGAGGAAATTGACATCTTGCGTCTAAAGGCCACTAGTTCCTTACTTGAACGCCGAGATGTCATTGTGGTCAGTTCAGTCTCGTGTATTTTTGGCATTGGATCTCCTGATGAATATAAAAACAAGGTCATACGCTTAAAGCGAGGCAATCAACTCAATCGCAAGCAGTTATTAAAAAGTCTGGTTGATATACATTATCTCAGAAATGATACTGTTTTTGAACGCAGTACTTTTCGTGTTCGTGGAGATGTTATTGAGATTTACCTGGCCTATGAAGATATAGGTATTCGGATTGAATTATTCGGTACTAAAATAGATCAAATTACACGCTTTCACCCTTTAACAGGTGAAGTGCAGAAAGAGATGGATTCGGAGTTTATTTACCCCGGAAAACATTTTGTCACCGATCAGGAAACGATCAATCGTATAATTGGCGATATTAGGCTTGAACTTATCCATCGCCTTGAAGAGCTTCGATCTATGGATAAATTATTGGAGGCTCAAAGGTTGGAGCAGCGTACAAATTTTGATATCGAAATGATGATTGAATTGGGCTATTGTTCCGGGATCGAGAATTATTCCCGGTATTTTGCCGGACGGAAAGAAGGGGAGCGGCCTTTCACTTTGATCGACTTTTTGCCCGAAAATTTCTTAACGATTTTGGATGAATCGCATGTATCACTCCCGCAAATCCAGGGAATGTACAATGGTGACAGAGCAAGAAAACTGACGCTGGTAGAACACGGATTCCGCCTTCCGAGTGCTTTGGATAACCGTCCGCTGCAAATTGATGAATTCATGAAAATGCAGAAACAGGTCACCTATGTTTCCGCCACACCGGCCGACCGCGAGCTTGAACTTGCCAACGGCGTGGTAGCTGAGCAGCTGATTCGTCCGACGGGACTGCTTGATCCGAAAGTGGAAACCAGAGGAACGGAAGGTCAGATTGACAATCTTGTTATTGAAATACAGGAAAGGGCTAAAAAGAAGGAACGGTGCTTAGTAACGACACTGACCAAACGAATGGCGGAAGATCTTACGGAATATCTGCGCGGTCTCAGCCTTCGCGTGCGCTACCTTCATAGTGACATTGATACGCTCGAACGTGTGAAAATTCTGCGTGATCTGCGGCTCGGTGAATTCGATGCATTGGTTGGAATCAATTTATTGAGAGAAGGATTGGATCTACCGGAAGTATCATTGGTTGCTGTATTGGATGCAGATAAACAAGGATTCCTGAGGTCAAAGAGTTCACTGATGCAGGTGTCCGGTCGTGCTGCACGGCATGTAAACGGAAAAGTAATTTTATACGGCGATCAAATGACTGATGCAATGGAATACCTGATATCCGAAACGAAACGCCGCCGGGAAGTCCAGCGAAAATACAATCAGAAGCATAATGTAACGCCCAAGACCGTTTACAAATCCGTAGATGACATTATGCACAGCACAGCCGTTGCAGATTCTATTCGGGAAGATGAAGGCTACGAACCGAAATCCAAACGGCGCGGGATGGATTTTGATGAACTCGATAAACAGCTGGCACTCGAAATGATGCGGAAGGAAATGCTGGAGGCCGCAGACGACCTTGAATTTGAGCATGCTGCAAAACTTCGGGATGAGATTGAAAAACTGGAAAAGGAACTCGGCGATATATTTGAAGGAGAAAGATCCAAATGAAAGTGCTTGTAACAGGTGGTGCCGGATATATCGGATCGCATGTTGTTCTTGAACTTCTTGATCAAGGGTTCGATGTTTCCGTACTCGATGATTTGTCCATGGGCGCCAGAGAAAATGTGGACGAAAGAGCTGAATTCTTTTTGGGATCGATCCTAAATCCTGAAGACAATGCCAAAGCGCTTGAAGGTGTGGATGCTGTGATTCATATGGCTGCATTCAAGGCGGCAGGAGAGTCTGTGGAAAATCCGGAGAAATATGAAAAAAACAACGTTGGCGGTACGTTGACGCTTTTGGGATCCATGCTTGATCATGGAATTCACCGGTTTGTGTTTTCATCATCCGCCGCTGTGTACGGCGATCCGCAATATTTGCCGGTCGATGAAAAGCATCCCGTTGTTCCGATCAATCCATACGGGCAAACAAAATTGGATAATGAATATCTTTTTGAAAAATATTCTAACCTGGGTGTATCAATAATTGGGTTAAGATACTTTAACATTTTTGGAAAAGGACAAACATTAGCTTACTCTGGAGTAATCACGAAATTTTTGGATAGAATTAGCAAATCTGATTCGCCAGTTATTTTTGGTGACGGCTCACAGATCCGTGATTTTATTTTTGTAGGAGACGTTGTAAAAGCTAATTTGGCAGCTATGGAGAATAAATCAGGTAATTTCTTGATAAACATAGGTTCAGGAAAAGCTATCTCAATTTTACAACTTGCAAATATGATGATTGATTCTTCAGGTTTATCATTACAAGTTACTTTTCAGGAACCTCTAGAAGGAGATGTTCGTAAAAGTCATGCAAACATCGATTTAGCCAACAAATTATTAAAATGGGAACCAAAAATGGAATTAAAAACTTGGTTAGATAAAAAAATATCAGATGGAGTTTATGATGATGTATAAAATTATTTTTT